>ERZ1034730.750-NODE-750-length-10756-cov-2.723858_pt1 | contig 10756 bp, 8 predicted proteins | sample MGYA00520650_ERZ1034730 | MGnify/ENA primary metagenome ERZ1034730 (study PRJEB33766, sample SAMN09781702) | gut metagenome | biome: gut microbiome | host: Homo sapiens | place: Madagascar | study: EMG produced TPA metagenomics assembly of the PRJNA485056 data set... | reverse complement strand
GAATATAGGGTCTGGACATTTTGTTTGGGTTGTTCGGGATGAAGTGATATGGTTGCCTACTTACCATTACTTACTTATATTCAGTGCAGGCCACCGGTGTCGCTGCGCTTTAATCCGTTTTCTCCGCGCTTTGCGGCGGGGTGGCGAAGTGCTACGCAAAAGTACGAAAAAAAGTATAAAGCAGGGCAGTTCGGAGAAAATTTGTTACCTTTGCAGAATCATAGAGCCTTTCAGAAGGCTTGCTATTTGAAAACTATGGGCAAAATCATTGCATTAGCAAACCAAAAGGGTGGCGTCGGCAAAACGACGACCTCCATGAACTTGGCTGCATCGCTGGCAACACTCGAAAAGAAAGTGCTGCTCGTTGACGCAGACCCGCAGGCCAATGCCTCTTCCGGCCTTGGCGTCGACTTGAGCCAGATTGACTGTTCGGTTTACGAATGTCTCGTTGGACAAGCCGATATTCGCGAGGCTATTTACACGACAGACATCGAGCGCCTTGACATCGTGCCTTCGCACATCGACCTCGTCGGAGCAGAGGTGGAGATGCTCAATCTCGACAGACGTGAATATGTGTTCAAAAAACTGTTGACGCTGCTCAAGAGCGAGTATGACTACATTCTCATCGACTGTTCGCCTTCTTTGGGGCTCATCACGGTGAATGCGCTGACTGCTGCCGACTCGGTGATCATCCCAGTGCAGTGTGAATATTTCGCATTGGAAGGCATCAGCAAGTTGCTCAACACCATCAAGATAATCAAGAAAAAACTAAATCCGGAATTGGAAATCGAAGGATTCCTGCTCACGATGTACGACTCGCGACTGCGTCTGGCCAACCAAATCTATGACGAGGTGAAACGACACTTCCAGGAATTGGTGTTCAGAACGGTCATCCAGCGCAACGTGAAACTTTCGGAGGCGCCAAGCCACGGACTTCCTGCCATTCTCTATGATGCTGAATCAACAGGCGCCAAAAACCATTTGGCGCTGGCTAAGGAAATCATCAAGAAGAATGCGTAAGCAATGGTTGCAAGGTCTTGACGACTTGCCAATTGCTAAATACTAAATCCTCCACGGCGTCACTCGTGCAGTGTCGGGGTGGGGGATGTTGCTATTGGGACAGGGCAGGAGAGGAACGCCGCGTGTGTCCTTCCTGTTGCAGACTGTTGCAGGGCTGCCCTTCGGTGGGCTTGAGCTTCATGGCTGTCCTTAGAAAATGTGTTTTTCGATTTCCAGATTCTCTGACAATAAACAAACATGGCTGTACATAAGAAATTTCCAGCTCTCGGACGTGGACTCGATGCGCTCATCTCAACGGAGGAGGTGCATACGAGCGGTTCTTCGTCCATCAACGAAGTGCCCATCGGTAGCATTCAGGCCAACCCCAACCAACCGCGCAGGGAATTTGATCCCGCCGCCTTGGAGGAACTGGCCGAAAGCATCCGACAGATTGGTATCATCCAGCCCATCACGCTCCGAAAAATGGACGACGGCTTCTATCAGATCATTGCCGGAGAACGGCGCTGGCGGGCTTCGCAGTTGGCCGGATTGGACACTATTCCGGCGTATATCCGCACGGCTGACGACGAGAACATGATGCAGATGGCGCTGGTTGAAAACATACAGCGCGAGGATCTCAACGCCATTGAAATTGCTTTGGCCTACCAGAATCTCATCGAGCAGTATGCGCTCACGCAAGACCGGCTCTCGGAGAAGGTGGGGAAAAATCGCGCCACCATCGCCAATTATCTGCGACTGCTGAAATTGCCGGCACAGGTGCAGGTGGCTTTGCAAAACAAGGAAATTGACCAGGGACATGCGCGTGCCTTGCTGGGACTCGCAAAACCGTCGCTCCAGGTGAAGCTTTTCAACGAAATCAAGGAGAAGGGCTATTCTGTTCGCCAGGTGGAAGACATGGTCAAGGCGCTCAACAATGGCGAGACCGTTAAAAGCGGCCGCCATCAGCTCACCGACCGCAGCAATAAGCGGCTGCCGGAGGAGTTTAATATCTTGAAAACGCGCTTGTCTGATTTCTTCCAGACGAAGGTGCAGATGACTTGCTCCACGCAGGGCAAGGGAAAAATCAGCATCCCGTTTGCTTCTGAAGAGGAGTTGGAGCGCATCATCAGCCTATTCGACAAAATCAAAGGACAAAACAACTGATGGCTCTATCGGCAGAGGGGCGAGGCAACGTCTAGAGGGCTTTCCAGAATGTTGCTGTAATTGCCGCCTGCTTGTTTTCCGTCAATTAGAAATTATTTATGGTGAAGATTTCATTAGCCAGATTTTTCATCGCATCGGTCCTTCTTGCAGGACTGCCGGCTGCCGCAGGCGCCTGTCTGCATCCGTCGGTGCCGCTGCCTGCCAGTAGCGACGCGGGCAATGTTGAAAATGGGGGGCTCTGCGTTGGGCTGTCTCCGATGGCCGAACATATCGACACCTTGAAGTTGGAAGAGGCCGTCGTGGCGGCCGACACGGTGGCGCCGACCGCCGATGGTGTGAGAGCGGCCGCTGCCGCACACCCAACGGCTGTTGACACGGCACGCTTGCGCAACGTCAATGATTCCATTCTCAATGCCACGGCCAAGATGCGAAAGAAGGTGCGGCCGAAATTCGTGCCAGATCCCAAGCGGGCCTTGTGGCTCTCGCTCGTGTTTCCTGGCGCGGGGCAGATCTACAACCGGAAATATTGGAAGCTCCCGTTTTTCTACGGCGGATTCCTCGGGTGCACTTATGCCTTCAAATGGAACCAGCAGATGTATCGCGACTATTCGCAGGCTTACCTCGACATCATGGACGACGACCCCAACACCAACAGCTATCTGGACATGTTGCCGCCGCGATATGATATCACGGGGCGCGAAGACCGATTCAAAAACATCTTCAAGCGCAAGAAGGACTATTACCGCCGCTATCGCGACCTGAGCGCTTTCTGCTTCATCGGGGTCTATATCCTTTCTGTCATCGACGCTTATGTCGATGCGCAACTCTCGGTCTTCGACATCTCGCCCGACCTCAGCATGCGTCTGGAACCGGCTGTGATCAACAACGGCAACGGACTTCCTGGCCGAACGCCTTCTTCTTACGGCATCGGTTGCAACCTGTCGTTTTAGGGGTGTTCTATAAATTAGCTTGAGCCGATTTTACATTTATCGCGAAGCAGATTGTTGTATTTCAAAGACGAGCATAGCGAGCTATGTGAGTCTTTGAAATACAGCAAGATGCGAGTGAGAACTGTAAAAGCGGCCAAGTCAATCCTAAATAAAGAATCTCCATTAAAACTAATTTATAGAACACTCCTTTAAGTAATGGTAAAACAATAGCTAAACGGAGGGTGAAGGGACGGCTCTTGATTCCGCATTTGCGGACGGGAGCGCCGTTGATTTAGGCTCATTGCCAAGATAAACTGGCAGGGGCTTCCCTATTTTAAAAAAGAACAAATCGCATTCAATGAAACGCATTAAAGTATTTCTGCTCGCATTGGCTTCCTGTGCTTTCTGCACGACGGCTTCTGCGCAGAACGTCAACGAAATTACCGTCAATGACGACCGAAGCGGACGCAAGGAAGTCATTGAACTGCCAGAGGGTATGACGCTCAATGCCGATTCCCTGCTCAATGAGTGGCACGCCAAGAAATATCTTTATCCCGACACCACTTGCGTCAATCCGGATTACAATCCGCCTTTCCCAGAGGAGGTCTACCGCGAACGCCTCGGACGCATTCCTGCCGTGATGGAAATGCCTTACAACAGCATCGTCCAGCAGTTTATCGACCAATATAGCGGACGTTTGCGCCGCTCGGTGTCGTACATGCTCGGCGCCGGAAATTTCTATATCCCCATCTTCGAAGAAGCGCTCGACTATTATGGTCTGCCGCTCGAATTGAAGTATTTGCCAGTCATTGAGTCGGCGCTCGAGCCAACGGCTGTCAGCCGCGCTGGGGCCGTGGGCCTCTGGCAGTTTATGCTCGCCACTGGAAAACGCTACGATTTGAAAGTCAACAGCCTCGTCGACGAACGCCGCGACCCCATCAAGTCGTCGTGGGCTGCCGCCAGGTATCTGCGCGACCTCTACAAGATTTATGGCGACTGGAACTTGGTGATTGCCGCTTATAACTGCGGACCAACGAAAATCAACAAGGCCATCCACCGTGCCGACGGCGTACGTGACTACTGGACCATCTATCCTTATTTGCCGCAGGAAACGCGCGGCTATGTGCCAGCTTTCATCGCGGCCAACTACATTATGACGTACTATTGTGAGCACAATATCTGTCCGATGAAAACGAAAATCCCTGTGACGACCGATACGATTATGGTGTCGCGCAACGTACACATGGAGCAGATTTCAGCGCTCTGCGGCATCGACGTGGAGGCCATCCGTGCACTCAATCCGCAATATCGCACTGGCGTGATTCCGGGACAGACGGAGCCTTGTGCCATCCGCCTGCCGCAGGAGAAAATCTTGGCCTTCATCGACCAGAAAGACTCCATTTATAATTATCGTGCCGATGAACTTCTGACGCGCCGCGCTGTGGTGGCGGTCAGCGAGCCCAAGGCGGAACCGACGCGCAGCACCGCTTCGCAGTCGCGCTCCACGGCGGCACGCCATAAGCGCAACCGCAGATCAACGGAGCGGACGGCCACGGTGCGTAAGGGCGATTCGCTCAGCACGATTGCCGCCCGAAACCACACGACGGTTGCCAAAATCCGTAAACTGAATAAAATCAAGGGTAACATGATTAAGCCTGGTCAGAAAATCAGAGTGAAATAAATATGCTCATGCACCTGCCTTCCGAAGCGTCGACGCATACCATTAGTAATGGTGGCCGAATGCTTCGGGAGGCAGGTGTGTTTTTCTCGCAATTGGACAATGGAGGGCGGGCAATCGCCGTTTGGCGGCGGGGCCCGTTGCGGTCACAGAAACGCTTCTGCCATTGTCTTAGCCAAGCCGTCGTCTTGTCAAACAACATAATAAAACCTTCGCGCCATGACAGACACTAATACTCCGACGCTTACTCCTCAGGAACAGAAAGATGAGGAACTGATTCAAGCTGCCTTCCAGCACTTGATTGACACATATTTGGCCACCAACCACCGCCGCAAGGTGGAAGTCATCACCAAGGCCTTCAATTTCGCGAAGCAGGCCCATAAGGGGGTGCGCCGTCTCTCGGGGGAGCCTTATATCCTTCACCCCATTGCCGTGGCGCAAATCGTGTGTGAGGAAATCGGACTGGGCTCCACTTCTATCTGTGCGGCCTTGCTCCACGACGTGGAGGAAGATACCGATTATACCAACGAGGACCTCACGAACCTCTTCGGCCCGAAGGTGGGGAACATCGTTGAGGGACTGACGAAGATTTCTGGCGGTATTTTCGGGGAGAAGGCTTCGTTGCAGGCTGAAACGTTTAAGAAACTCTTGCTCATGATGAGCGATGATGTGCGCGTCATCTTGATAAAAATTGCCGACCGCGTACACAACATGCGCACGCTTTCAAGCATGCAGGCCCGCAAGCAATATAAGATTGCCAGCGAAACGCTCTATATCTTCGCCCCGATTGCCGATCGCCTCGGTTTGAACAAAATCAAGACGGAACTCGAAAACCTGAGTTTCAAATACGAACATCCCGATGAATACCATCGCATCGAGCAGCAGTTGGCTGAGACGCAGCCTGAGCGCGACACCATCTTCGACAAGTTTACGCCGCCCATTTGCCAGCAACTCGACAAAATGGGCATCAAATATACGCTGAAAGCCCGCATCAAAAGTCCGTATTCCATTTGGATGAAGATGCAGAACAAGCATATCCCCTTCAGCGAGGTGTATGACCTTCTGGCCATCCGCATTGTCTTCGTGCCCAACGACCGTAAGGACGAGGTGGATGAGTGTTACCGCATTTACGGTGCGCTCACCAAAATCTATAAACCGCATCCTACGCGCTTCCGCGACTGGCTTTCCAATCCGAAGGCCAACGGCTATCAGGCGCTCCACAACACCTTCATGAGCAAGCAGGGCAAATGGATTGAGGTGCAGATTCGTTCCGATCGTATGGACAACATTGCGGAGCAGGGATTTGCTGCGCATTGGAAGTACAAGGATAAGGATGCGCCTTACGACGAGAGCGAACTCGACCGCTGGCTCAATTCAATCAAGGAAATCCTTGACGACCCGCAGCCAGATACGCTCGATTTGCTCGATACTATCAAGCTCAATCTCTATTCCAACGAAATCTTGGTGTTCACCCCCAAAGGCGACCTCAAGAATATGCCCGCTGGTGCCACGGCGCTCGATTTTGCCTTCTCCATCCATAGTTTTGTGGGATGCCACTGTTTCGGTGCGAAGGTCAACCATGTGCTCGTGCCGCTCAATTATAAGCTCAAGAGCGGCGACCAAGTGGAGGTCATCACCACCGAGGCGCAGCATGTGCAGCCAGAGTGGCTTGACTTCGTCACGACGGCAAAGGCCCGCAACAAGATTCAGGCCATTTTGCGCCGCGAGCGCCGCGAGAAGAGTCAAAAGGGCGACCAGTTACTCCGTGCTTTCTTGGAGAGGAACGACGTTCAGTGTACGCCAGCTGTGCTGGACAAACTCATGCGCTTCCACGGATACACTGTGCGCGACGATTTCTTCCTTGCCATCGCCGACGAGCGCATCATTCCCAATGAATGTGACCTCGACTGCATCAAGGGAAAAGGCGGCAAGGACAGCTGGTGGCGCCATATTCCGTTTATCGGCAAGAAGTCGGCCGACAAGGGTTGTGTCATCAACCACATCGACAACACTGATTTCGTCAAGAACATCAATCGCAAGCAGACGCTGGTGGTCAACGAGGAGACGTTTAAGAAATGCGTCATTGCTCCTTGCTGCCGCCCGATTCCAGGCGACGACATCTTGGGGTATATCACGCCGAAAAACGAACTGGAAATCCACAAGCGCAGTTGTGCCACAGCCATGAAACTCAAAACGCGCTATGGCAACAACATCATTGCCTGCGATTGGGATATGCACCGCCAGATACCGTTTGAGTGCCGCCTGCAAATCAGCGGTGTCGACAGTCAGGGCGTTCTTTACACGATTGCCAGCGTGCTGCATAAGCAGCGCAACAGTCCTGTGCGTCGCATCACGCTCGAAACGAAAGACGGCCTCTTCGACGGCACGCTCGACATCGTGGTCTACGACACGTCTGACGTTAAGAACATCTGCGACTCGCTGAGCAGTATAGAAAATGTCACGAAGGCCGTGCGCGTCGAGATGTAAACGGGCAGTCGCTGCCTTTTCCCCTTAGTAATTCTTTCACCATTACTCAAAGAAGAATAAATCGTGTTGCCGCTTCAAGCGCGGCAACCCTTAATACAACAAAGAAACCAATGAGTCTCAGTAAATTTGAAAGTGAAGTAAAACATTTGCCACAGGCGCAGGAAGCCATCTACGCACGTTTTGCCGACTTGCGCAATCTCGAAAGCTTGAAGCAGCGCATCAACGACCCCGCGTTGGAAGAAAAACTTTCCTCGCAGGTGCCTGCCGACAAGTTGGCAGATGTTCGCAAGTATATCAACGACATCACCTTTACGCAGGATTCCCTGCAACTCTCTACACCGATGGCGCAGATTGAATTGCGCATCGTTGAGCGCGACCCGAAGTGCATCAAGTTTGCCAGTGAAGGGTCGCCCATCCCACTTTATGTGTGGATTCAGTTGCTGCCGGAGGGTGAATGCGCCACGAAGATGCGCGTCACCGTTGGCGCCGAGGTGAATTTCTTTATGAAGGGCATGGTGTCTAAACCCCTGCAGCAGGCTGCCGACGGTTTGGCCAATGTGCTCGCTGCTGCGGCGCAGGCGCCTATGCAATAGACTTGGTGTTTAGAAAGAGCTTAATTTTCAGACGGAAAATGAATAACGAAAACACGCTCCACGGAGCGAAACTTTGGGAGAAGTCTGTTCATGTGACGGAAGAGATTGACCGCTTCACGGTCGGCCATGACCGCGAACTCGATCTTTATCTGGCGAAGTATGACGTGCTTGGCTCTATGGCACACGTCACGATGTTGCACAGCATCGGCCTGATTGCCGACGAGGAATTGCCCGTTCTTCTTCGCGAACTGCGTGCCATCTATCAGGTGGCAGAGTCGGGCGATTTTGTCATTGAGGATGGTATCGAAGACGTCCATTCGCAAGTGGAACTCATGCTCACCCGCAAACTGGGCGACATGGGGAAGAAAATACATAGCGGGCGCTCGCGCAACGACCAGGTGCTCGTTGACCTCAAGCTCTTCACGCGCGACAAAATCCGCGAGGTGGCTGAGGCGGTGCGCGACCTCTTCGCGGAACTTCAGCAGCAGAGCGAACGCTATAAGAACGTGCTCATGCCAGGCTATACCCATTTGCAGGTAGCCATGCCCTCCAGCTTCGGTCTTTGGTTTGGTGCCTACGCCGAAAGCCTGGCCGACGATATGCTGCTTCTCGAAGCCGCCTATCGCATGACCAACCGCAATCCGCTCGGTTCTGCCGCCGGCTACGGTTCTTCTTTCTCGCTCAACCGTACGATGACCACCGAATTGCTCGGCTTCGATTCGATGGATTATAACGTGGTCTATGCCCAGATGGGGCGCGGAAAGAACGAACGCAATGTGGCCTTCGCCCTCGCTGGTATCGCCGGCACGGTGGCCAAACTGGCTTTCGACGCTTGCATGTTCAACAGCCAAAATTTCGGTTTTGTGCGCCTGCCAGATGAGTGTACCACGGGGTCGAGCATTATGCCCCACAAGAAAAACCCCGATGTCTTTGAACTTATCCGTGCCCGTTGCAACAAGCTCCAGGCTTTGCCAACGCAGGTGGTGATGATCATGAACAATTTGCCTTGCGGCTATTTCCGCGACTTGCAGGAAATCAAGGAAGTCTTCCTGCCAGCCTTCGATCAGTTGCTCTCCTGCCTCCGTATGGCCACCTACATCGTGGCGCGTATGCGTGTCAACGAGCATATCCTCGACGACGCGCGTTACGACCTCATGTTCTCCGTTGAAGAGGTCAACCGCCTCGCTTCTGAGGGTATGCCCTTCCGCGACGCCTACAAGAAAGTGGGACTTGACATCGAGGCCCACCAGTTCACGCCGAACAAGGAAATCCACCACACCCACGAAGGCTCCATCGGCAACCTGTGCAACGACCGCATTGCCGCTCTCATGCAGGCCACCTATGCCCGCTTCGGCTTTGAGCGCGTGAGCGAAGCCGAGAAGAAACTTCTGGGCGGAGAGTGATGGCATATCCAAGGGTGTCCTAAATATTCTGGTTGGTAATTCCAGATGATTCTGTCGGGCAATCCGTCTCCTGTCGCCCGCCGACAGACCGCGTCCGATGGCATACATCTCTTTGCGCCAGATTACTTAGGACACCTTTCCCATTCTTTGGCCCGCCCTTCCCTGTCGGTACACAATAAACTATATCCCAATGAGATTGCCGTTTAAACACATAGCATACCTTCTTCTTGGCTTCTTCGTGGCTTCCTGTGCCGATGATATAGAAGACCTTTATGCCCCCTGGCCTGCGAGGTTTGTGTTCAATCAGGTCAATACCACAGCCCCCTTGCTCTCCGCTCTGAACAATTCCGGTCAGTTTTGCATAATCACTTTCCCCAACGGCAAGTATCTGTTTAAGGACTGCGATGGGAAGGAAGTGACATATACGCCGACCGCCACATCCAGTTATTACAAGCCCTATGGTTTCCTTTCTGGCATCATTGTCGGCAGTCCTGCCATTCCCGATTTTACGGGGCAAACCACGGTGGTCTACGAGTTGGCCTGTCCCAATTGCTACGATAATTCCGAAATTACCCGTCCCCTTCATTTCTCTTCAATCTCCACCCTGCAATGCGCCCGTTGCGGTTGCGTTTACGACCTCAACAACGCTGGAAACGAGCAGCACGGAAAGAGCCGTGCCCTTTATCGTTACCGCACGGTGCAATACAACGTCTCGACCAGCGCGATGAGCATATCCAACTGACGGCTTGCCCGTAAAATATAGGCATTTAAAATGCTTAAGCCCCGTAAGTTTTCCACTAAGAATTTGGTCGTTTCAGACGTTTTAACTAAATTTGCCCCTATGTCGGTCTGCCTTCAGGCAGTATTTTGACATACAAGGATATAGCAAAGATGACTCCGCCCCTTTATTGCTGGGGCGTAGGCATGTTTTGGCTTTCCAGAAACCTGCGCTTGCTTCTTTCTCAGAAAGAGGCTGAGGCTCGGTTGGAAAGCAGAAGGAAATGGCAGTTACATAAGCATTCCCGTTATCCGAGAAAACAAATCAACAGAATCCGTATGATGCAAAGCCGTTGTGCCGGTTCCGATGTCAAGCATGGGGAGGAACAGCGGCCGGTGATTAGTGCGCCATACCGAAGCAAGCAACAATAACGTAATGAAAGTCTCCATCATAACAGCCACCTACAACAGTGCCGCCACATTGCGCGACACGTTGGACAGCGTGTTGGCCCAGACTTATCAAGACATAGAATACATCATCGTAGACGGTTTGTCGGCCGACGGCACGCAAGAAATTGTCAAGGCTTACGAACCGCGCTTTGGTGGACGCCTACGTCTGGTCAGCGAAAAAGACAAAGGGCTTTATGACGCGATGAACAAAGGCTTGCGCATGGCAACGGGCGATATTGTCGGCGTTCTCAATTCCGACGACCTCTTCTATGACAAACAAGTCGTGGCCGACGTTGTCAAAGCGTTTGAGTCCGACGATATTGACTGCGTTTACGG
>ERZ1034730.749-NODE-749-length-10757-cov-4.146234_pt1 | contig 10757 bp, 5 predicted proteins | sample MGYA00520650_ERZ1034730 | MGnify/ENA primary metagenome ERZ1034730 (study PRJEB33766, sample SAMN09781702) | gut metagenome | biome: gut microbiome | host: Homo sapiens | place: Madagascar | study: EMG produced TPA metagenomics assembly of the PRJNA485056 data set... | reverse complement strand
CTCCGGCTCCGGCGTATGTGCTATCAATCGGACAGTCATCATTTTTCTCATTCCTCCGTCGTTATTTTCACAAGGGGCGCAAAGTTGGCCATGGTCTTCTTCACGCCCACCTTCTCGAAGCTGATCTCCACGATCTGGTCGCCGGCGGCGGGCTTGACTTTCAGCACCTTGCCGCGCCCGAAGACCTTGTGCTCCACGATGTCGCCCGGCTCATAGTGTTTGGGGCCGGTGGATGCCGCTGCCGGACGGGGCGAAGACGTCACGCCGCCGCCTGCGGGTTTGACCGGCGCTTTGGGCGCTGCCGGACGGCCATAGCCAGAGCCGAAGCCGCTGCTTCCCGAACCGGAGCTGCAGCCGCCATGACCCGACGAAGCACTTCCCCGGCCCGCGTAATCGGAGCCAAAGCCTCGGTTATTGGACATTGGTGCGTTATATTCTTTATTCAGATAGCTGCTGCGGCTGCCATAGCCCGAGCCGTAACCGGAGGCCGCACGACCCCAGCCAGAGGGGCCGGAGTAGCCCGACGCACCGCCCGGCACGGTATCGCTGCCGTAACCGCTGCCCCAGCCGCCCAGACGGGAGCGCTGCTCCAGCACCGGGCTGCGGGTCTCTTCGATGTACTCCGGCTCGATCTCCCGGAGAAAGCGGCTGGGCTCGTTGCGCTGGGTGCGGCCATAGAGCATCCGGGTGACGCTGTTGGAGATGTAAAGCTCCTTCTTGGCACGGGTGATACCCACATAGGCCAGGCGGCGTTCCTCTTCGAGGTCAGCCTCGGAATACTTGCTCATCTCACTGGGGAAGACCCCCTCTTCCATGCCAATGAGGAATACATAGGGAAACTCAAGGCCCTTGGCCGAGTGGATGGTCATCAGCACCACCTGGTCGGCGCTCTCATTGTAGCTGTCGATGTCGCTGATGAGGGCGATGTCCTCCAGATAGCCTTCCAGCGAGGCCTCTTCGCCGTGCTGGTCGCAATAGCTCTTGACGTTGTTGACCAGCTGACCAAGGTTCTGCAGACGGTCGGCGGCATCCTCGTGACCCTTGGCGGCGTCGGCTTCCAGCATGGCGCGGTAGCCGGTGATCTCGATGACATCGGAAGCGAACTCATCCAGCGTCTTCGTTTCCAGCGATTCCTGCAGTTTCTGGTAGATGTCCCAGAACTTGAACAGCGGCGCGATGGCGCGGCTGAGCTTGGCGTACTGGTCGGCATGGGAGATGACATCCAGCATACTGATGCCCTGCTGAGCCGCCAAATCCGCGATGACTTCGATGGTCGTCGTGCCGATTTTGCGCGCAGGCTCGTTGATGATTCGACGGAGTCGGACATCGTCCCGGGGGTTCGCCACGATGGACATATAGGAGTGGATGTCCTTGACTTCCTTGCGGTCGTTGAAGCGCTGGCCGCCCACGATCTTATGCGGGATGCCCGCACGGGTGAAGTAGCTTTCGATGGGGGCCGACTGGGCGTTCATCCGGTAGAGGATGGCGTGGTCGGCCAGATGTCCGCCCTCTTTGAGGTGCTGGCCGATGACGTCCGCGATATGGCTGGCCTCGTCCTGCTCGTTCTCGGCGGTGTAGACCTGCACCTTGTCGCCCTCGCCGTTCTTCGTCCAGAGGGTCTTGCCCTTGCGCTCGGTGTTGTGCTGGATGACACAGTTGGCGGCATTCAGGATATTTGACGTAGAGCGGTAATTCTGCTCGAGTCGGATGGTCCTGGTACCTTTATAGATGCGCTCGAAGTTGAGGATGTTCTCAATGGTCGCGCCGCGGAAGCGGTAGATGCTCTGGTCGTCGTCGCCCACGACGCAGATGTTTTTCTCCGGGCCGGTGAGCAGGCTCACGAGCCGGAACTGAGCCACACTGGTGTCCTGATACTCGTCCACCAGCAGATATTTGTACTTATTCTGGTAGAACTCCCGCACGTCCTCGTGCTCCGACAGCAGGATGACCGTCTGGTAGATGAGGTCGTCGAAGTCGAAAGCACCGGCCTCCTTGAGCTTCTTTTCATAGGCGGCATAGACCTTGGCCGCAAGAGCGCCCTTCGTGTCCCGGGCCGGGGTCTTCAGGGCCTCGGCGGGGCTGATGAGCTGGTCTTTCCAGCGGCTCATCTGGTTGATGGCGCTTTTGACCGGGAAGAACTTGTCGTCCACGCTCAGCTCTTTGTACACAGTCTTCATGACACGCTGGGAGTCGTCGCTGTCGTAGATGGTAAAGCTGCGGGGGTAGCCGATCTCCTCGGCCCAGCGGCGGAGAATGCGGACGCAGGCCGAGTGGAACGTAGAGGCAAACACCTCGTCGCCCTCTTCCCCGCCCAGCATCCGGCGCAGACGCTCTTTCAGCTCACCGGCGGCCTTGTTGGTAAAGGTGATGGCCATGACGTTCCAGCTCCGGACGGCGTCCTTCCGCAGCATCCCGTCCAGCCACGACGGGGCGTCGGTGCCGGTCATGATGGCGGTGCGCAGGGCTTTCACATCGTCCTCCGTCACCTCCCGGGGCGTCCACCTGGAGCCGTGGGCCGAGCCGAAGCGGATGAGGTTGGCGATGCGGTTGACCAGCACAGTGGTCTTTCCGCTGCCTGCACCCGCGAGGATGAGCAGAGGGCCGTTGGTGGTGAACACCGCCTCCCGCTGCATATCGTTCAGGCGTCCGAACTGCTTTTCGATATACGTATCACGCAAAGCGCAGAATTGTTGTGCGAGATCTGTTGCCATTGTTTCACCTGTTCTTTTCAATCATTTCTGGATATATCACTTAAAATATAGTATATCACATTTCAAAAAAGTTGTACATAAAAACAATGCAAACAAAAAACCGCCCCACCGCGGTCAATACCACGATGGAGCGGGGATCTCATGAAATGCTTAGCCGAAGATGTTGATGAGGATACCAGCAGCGACGGCGGAGCCGATAACACCGGCCACGTTGGGGCCCATTGCGTGCATCAGCAGGAAGTTGGAGGGGTTCTCGCTCTGGCCGACCTTCTGAGAAACACGGGCAGCCATAGGCACAGCGGAAACGCCAGCGGAACCGATCAGGGGGTTGACCTGACCGCCGGTCAGGATATACATGACCTTGCCGCAGAGAACACCGGCAGCAGTGCCGAAGGAGAATGCGATGAGGCCCAGCACGATGATGAACAGGGTGCGGCTGTTCAGGAAGGTGTTTGCAGAGGTGGTGCAGCCAACAGACAGAGCCAGGAAGATGGTGATGATGTTCATCAGCTCATTGCCGGCGGTCTTCTGGATACGGTCCACGACGCCGCACTCCTTCATCAGGTTGCCCAGCATCAGCATACCGACCAGAACGGCGGCATCCGGCACGATGAGGGAAACGATGATGGTGACCATGATGGGGAAGATGACCCTCTCGGTCTTGGTCACGGTGCGCAGCTGCTTCATCACGACGGTACGCTCTTTCTTGGAGGTCAGAGCCTTCATGATCGGCGGCTGGATAACAGGCACCAGAGCCATGTAGCTGTAGGCCGCGACGGCGATGGAGCCCAGCAGCTCAGGAGCCAGACGGGAGGTAACGAAGATAGCGGTGGGGCCGTCTGCGCCGCCGATGATGGCGATAGCAGCAGACTGCTTCTGGGTGAAGTCCACCAGACCGGTAGCGGCCAGCAGACGAGCGCCCATGTAAGTGCCGAAGATACCGAACTGAGCGGCAGCGCCCAGCAGCAGGCTCTTGGGGTTGGAGATCAGGGGTGCGAAGTCGGTCATGGTGCCGATGCCGAGGAAGATCAGCGGCGGGTAGATGCCCAGCTTGACGCCCATGTAGAGCATATCAGCCAGACCGCCGTTGTTCAGGATCTCGACCCACATCGGGTGCTCGAGGCCGTCACCGACGAAGTACTGCATATGGATGACGCCGCTGCCGGGGAGGTTGGCCAGGATCATGCCGAAAGCCATGGGCAGCAGGATCAGAGGCTCGAACTCTTTGACGATAGCGAGGTAGAGCAGGAAGCAGCCCACGCAGATCATCACTGCGTACAGCCAGCCGCCCGGCTCACCGAACTTGGCAAAACCGGAACTCTGGAAAATACCGACCAGAGTCTCAATAAACTGAGTCATGTTTTTCCTCCTGTGTTAAAAGGGTGCGGTGGTGTCGTTGACGCCAGCCTTGCCCCAGCCATTCTTGCCGCGGCGGACTGCCTTCAGCACATACTTGCCGTTGCCCATAGAGTAGATGGCTGCCATGATGGCTGCCACAACGTCGCCGGGGATGCCAGCCTCGACCTGCGGGGCAGCAGCCTTTGCAGGAGCGGGCGCAGCGGCCTGTTTCACAGGAGCAGCCGGTTTTGCAGCAGAAGCAGCCTTGGCAGCTGCCTTCTTGCCGTTCATGGCGTCAAAGATCTTGCCCTCCAGCGTGATGATGGCCATCAGCAGGACGAGGATCAGAAACACCAGCACAATACCGGTTATGGTAACGATCACATCATAACCTAAATCCATGGTCTTCCTCCTATTTACTTTTTTCTTTGCCGCCCGGGGGGCGGGCGGCAAAAAGCGATTTGAAGATATTATACAATATTTTCCGGGTCGATTCAACAACTATGAACAAAAATCATATTGTTTTTCACGGTTCTGTGAACAGCTCTTCCCTCTCAGCGGCGGCCCATGCGGGGGGTGGCGTCCATGAAGCCGGTCTCCAGCTTGTCGCCCAGACGCAGGCTCATGGCCGTACCCAGCGCGACACAGTTGACGGGGTCAGGCGAGACGGTCACTTCCACCTTCAGCTCCTGGCTCAGGTACTCAGGCAGGCCGTGGAGCTGTGCGCCGCCGCCGGTGAGGACGACGCCGTTGCGGTAGATGTCGCCGGCCAGCTCCGGAGGAGTCTTCTCCAGCACCTGATGGGCGGCGGTGCCGATCTGCTCGCTCAGGCGCATGACCGGCTCGTAGAGGTCGGCGGTGGAGACATTGACGCGCACGGGCAGGCCGGTGAGCAGGCTGCGGCCCTTGATCTCCATGGTCTCGTTAAAATCTGCCTTCTGGGGGCAGCAGGCCACGTTCTTTTTCAGGTTCTCAGCAGTGCGCTGGCCGATGGCGATGCTGAACTTGTTGCGCACGAACTTCAGGATCTCTTCGTCGTAGTGGTTGCCGGCCACGCGGACGCTGGTGGCTTTGACCTTGCCGCCGAGGCTCAGCACGGCGATGTCGGTGGTGCCGCCGCCGATGTCGATGATCATTCGGCCATCCGGCACGGTGATGTCGATGCCGGAGCCGAGAGCTGCGGCGATAGGCTCATCAATGAGGTAGACCTGACGCGCACCGGCGGCCATGACGGCCTCCACCACGGCGTCGCTCTCGATGCCGGTGATGGCGGCAGGCACACAGACGGCCACACGTGGCTTGACCATGTGGGAGCTGTAGACCTGATTGACGAAGCGGCAGATGAGCTCCCGGGTCATGGTGTGGTCGCTGATGACTCCATCCTTCAGCGGGAAGATGGCGGAGATGTAGTTGGGCGTGCGGCCCACCATTGCAAGGGCCTTGTCGCCGGCCTCAAGCACGCAGTTCTTGCGGGTATCCACCGCCACCACGCTGGGCTGGTTGAGCACGACGCCCTGCCCCTCCTGCGCGATGATGATGGTCGTCGTACCAAGATCGATACCGATGTCGTTCTGTGCCATAGTTGTGATATTTCCTTTCTCTGCTGCCCATTCTCTATTTCCATCGCCCATCTCCGGGCGCGGGTCATCAAAACACATTATAGTATAACACAGGTGTATCCAAAAAGAAACCCTCTTAAAAACACCTGACCTTCACAGCAAGGCACTACCTTTCACGCCCTATCAGACTTTCAGCGTCCAGCGTGAACTCGTCCGACTCGCCAGTGGCTCCCCTACTAGGGGAGCTGGCGAGGAGCTTGCGACGAGACTGAGAGGTTGTACGAAGGACAGCCTGACCGTGAGCCACTGCGGGACAAAACCTCTCCGTCATCGCTGCGCGATGCCACCTCCCCTATCGAGGGGAGGCTTTGGCATTTCGTAAAGTTTCATCTTCAATCGGAGAGGTTCTCCTGCTCCGGCGGCAGAGCCTGGGCCAGCAGGGCGGCCAGGCCGCTGTAGCGCAGGTTCTGGCGGATGTTGGACATCATCCGGTTCACCACGTCCCGCCGGCCCACCACGATGCAGAGCTTCCGCCCGCGGGTGACGCCGGTGTAGAAGAGGTTGCGGTAGCACAGGCGGGGCGGCACCTGCGCCGCCGGGAGGATGACCGCCGGGAACTCGCTGCCCTGGCTTTTGTGTACCGTGATGGCATACGCAATTTCCAGCTCGTTGAGGTTCTCCGCCGGGTAGACCAGCCGCCGGTCGTCCATCCGCACCACCATGGAGCGGCTGCGCACGTCGATGGACTCCACGATGCCGATGTCGCCGTTGTAGGCGCCCACACCCTGTTCCCCGCCGATGCGCTGCCACGTTATCTCGTAGTTATTGCGTACCTGCATCACTTTGTCCCCCACCCGGAAGACCCGGGCCGCGCTCTGCAGCTCCGGCTTGCCCTTCCTGGGCGGGTTGAGCATGGCCTGTAACTCCGCGTTGAGGGCCTGAGTGCCGGTGGGGCCAAGCTTCGTGGGGCAGAGCACCTGAATATCCTTCACCGGGTCGAACTGGTAGCTGCGGGGCAGACGGGTGGTCACAAGGTCGCAGACCAGCTTCTGGGCTGCGTCGCCGTCGGCTTCAAGGAAGAAGAAATCGTCCGTCTTTCCGCCCTTTTTCAGCGGTTCGCCTGAGATGATGTGGTGGGCGTTCTCCACGATGAGGCTCTGAGCGGCCTGCCGGAATATCTCGTTGAGGCAGACGGTCGGCACCAGCCCCGAGCGGATGATCTCGCCGAGGATATTGCCCGGGCCGACGCTGGGCAGCTGGTCGGCGTCGCCTACCATAATAATACGGCAGCTGTACCGCAGTGCCGCAATGAGGGCCTGGAACAGCTTGACGTCCACCATACTCATCTCGTCGAGGATGACGACGTCGCACTTGAGCAGGTTCTTGTCGTTGTGGATGAAGCTGACCACGCCGCCGGTGTAGTCCACTTCCAGCAGGCGGTGGATGGTGGAGGCTTTCCGGCCCGTCAGCTCGCTCAGACGCTTGGCGGCGCGGCCTGTGGGAGCGCAGAGGGCTACCCGTTCGGCCTCGTTCTCGAGCAGCTGCAGGATGGCGTTGACCGTGGTGGTCTTGCCGGTGCCGGGGCCGCCGGTGAGGACAAGGCAGTTCTCGGTCATGGCCTTACGGATGGCTTCCTTTTGGAGCGGCGCGTAAGCAAAGCCCTGCGCCAGTTCCAGTATCTGGATGTTCTTGTCGAGGTTTCGGGCCGTCTGCTTCCCGCGCTTGGTCAGCATGGCCAGACGGTCGGCGATGTCCTGCTCTGCGGCCAGCAGATCCGGCAGATAAATATACGGTGTGCCGTCGAACATCCGCACCGCCAGTTTCCCGGTCTGGATGCAGCTGTCCAGTGCCGCCGCCAGCTTTTCGGGGGGCTGGTGGATGAAGTTGGACGCCGTTTCCAGCAGCTGCGCCCGGGGCAGACAGGTGTGGCCGTTGCCGGCGTTGTGGCGCAGGGTGCGCAGAAGGGCGGCTTCCAGCCGCTGGGCGCAGTCCCCTGCCATCTGGTAATACTGGGCGATGCTGTCGGCGTGGCGGAAGTCCAGCTGCAGCGGCTCCCCGCAGAGCAGGTAGGGGTTCTGCTGGATGGCCTGCATGGCCCCCGGCCCGAAGGTGCGGAAGACCTCCATCGCCCGGCGGGGACTGATCTCGAACTGAGCCAGATAGGCGATGAGCTCCCGCATTCCGAACATCCGCTTGAACTCCTGCTGGATGCGGTCGGCCTTGTCCGCCGAGATGCCCGGGATGAGGGTGAGCTGGGCGGGGTCGTTGGCGATAACTTCCAGCGCCGCCGCGCCGAATTTGTCAATGATCTTATCCGCCGTCCGAGCCCCGATGTAGGGCAGCGACCGGCTGGCGAGGAAGGCGTAGACGGCCTCGAGGTCTTTGGGCATATCCGTCTCGCACTCCTGTGCGTGGAACTGTCGGCCATAGGTGGCGTGGTTCTCGTACCTGCCCCGGCAGACGACGCTCTCACCGGCGTGGAGCTCTCCCACCACGCCGCACACAACGGTGACGACACCGCCGCCCGACACCTCGAACACGGTGTAGCCGTTGTCCTCGTTCAGGTAGATGATGTCCTCTACCGTGCCTTCCAGCCGTTCCAGCTCCTGCTCCATCGTCCCGCCTCCTCGTTTTGACACAACTATATATAGTATAGCGGTTTTGGGGGGATTTGTAAATACAACAAAAGCTCCCCCGAAGGGGAGCTGTAGGCAAGGTTTAATCCCCCACCCCATATGCATTTTCTTTCATCAGCCGATTGCGCACTGCAAAGTACGCCGGGATGAGGAAGAAGCAGGCGAAGAACCATGCCACAGGGTTGGCGATGCAGGCCGCAAAGTAGCCCCAGAGCGGCACGAACCAGAAGCCCACCATGGCACGGGCGACCATCTCGGCCACGCCCGCGAACATGGCAAGGCCGGAATAGCCCAGGCCCTGGATGGTGTAGCGGTAGATGATGAGGACGGCCAGCGGGATGTAGAACACGCTGTTCCAGAAGATGAAGCTGCGGGCATTCGCCATGATCTCCACCTCGCTGCTCTCGAGGAAGAGGCTGATGAGCGGCACATCCAGCACACGCAGGATGAGGAAGGATGCCACACTGTAGACGCAGCCAATTCCCAGCGCAGTATTGACGCCCCGGTCCACACGCTTGAGGTCGTGAGCGCCCATGTTCTGGCTGGCGTAGGTGGTCATGGCGGTGCCGATGCTCTCCAGCGGCACCGAGAGGAACTGGGCGGCCTTGCTGCCTGCGGTCTGCGCGGCCACGATGCTGCTGCCCAGACCGTTCACCGCGCCCTGCAGCACGACGCTGCCGATGGCGGTGATGCTGCACTGCAGGCCCATAGGGATGCCCATGTTGCAGAGCTTGAGGCAGTGGCTGGCGCTCAGACGGCCCTCTTCCCTGCTCCATTTCAGCTCCGGGTAGTGGTGGCCGATGTAGATGAGACTGCCGATGCCCGCCACCGCCTGACTGAACACGGTGGCGAAGGCCGCACCGAACGCCCCCATCCGGAAGATGAGGATACAGAGCAGGTCGAGGCCGATGTTCAGCACGCTGGCCACCAGCAGGAAATAGAGAGGCCGCTTGCTGTCGCCCAGCGCGCGCATGAGGGCGCTGGTGACGTTGTACAGCAGGGTGAAGGGGATGCCCCAGAAGATGGTGCGGATGTAGATGTCCGCGATGTCGATGATGTTGTCGGGGGTGTTGGTCCAGACCAGCACCGCCCGGGTCAGGGCCACCGTCACCACCGTGAGCACGACGGCGAAAAAGAGGCTCAGCCAGACGGTATTGGCGGTGTAGCGCCGCATCTCTCTGTAGTCCTTCGCGCCGAAGGTCCACGAGATGGGGATGGAGAAGCCGCAGGCGATGCCGTTGACGAAGCCCAGCACCAGATAGTTCAGGCCGCCCACGCTGCCCACCGCCGCCAGCGCATCCACGCCCACGAAACGGCCCACGATGATGGTATCGGCCAGATTGTAGAACTGCTGGAACAGACTGCCCAGCATCAGCGGCACCGCAAAGGCAAGGATGAGCTTGAGCGGGCTGCCCTGTGTCATGTCTTTTGTCATACAAAGCCCCTCCCCGGGCGGTCACTTAACATTTCTTTGCCGGATCTTTACCGACAAAAACGCCCTGCCGGACGAGGGGCAGGACGTTTTGCGTTTCATGAGTGGTATTATACTCAGCTCATCGTGATTTTGCAAGGGGTTTTTCTCAGATTTCTTCGTACAACATTGCTATTTTCTATCGGTGGTTTTTGGTGATTGTGCGCAGTGGGCGGCAGGTCTGCCCCTGCGCAGGACCCTCCTGCTGCACTCCCTCTCAGCCCACGCTCTCAGCCTTTATAATCGAAATCCCATTCAGAGTCATAATATGCGGAGTCATAAAAGGGATTCCACCAAGCATGATCCCTGATCCGTGTCTGCAGGATCGGTTTCCAATATAACTGATCACCCTCCTGCACCGGCTGCCACTCCCACCAATAGTCGCTGCGCCCCATCCATTTACTTGTCTCCCAATTTCCTCCCAAATCCGGCGGCCGCCTGTCATCCTTGCCCGGCTTCCACACCCAGTCACCCTGACTGTCCGTTACCCATCCGCCTGTTTCCGGCTGCTGGGCGATTGTCTCCGGCTGCTTACCGATTGTCTCCGGCTGCTGACCGATTGTCTCCGGTTGCTTACCGATTGTCTCCGGTTGCTTACCGATTGTCTCCGGCTGCTTACCGATTGTCTCCGGCTGCTGGGCCGTGGTGAGGCTGTCCGGCGAGAGAGTCGTCAGCCCGCTGAGGTCACCGACGGAAGAGGCCGGGTCGTCCTTCTTGCTGTCCTGCTTCCCGCTCACGAGCTTCACGATGTCAGCCGAATCGTCATGCGTGACGTCCTGCTTCCCGCTCACGAACTTCACGATGTTACCGGTAACTGTCTTCCACACCGTCTGGTCCGGGGCGGACTTCCCGGGCAGACGGACCGTGATGGAGCCCATGTCGGTGACCTTCGGGTCTGCGATGGAGTCGGTCACGCCGCCGACGGTGTCCGTTCCCGGCTGAGTCAGCTCGGGCAGTCCGCTCAGGGAGCTGCTTTCCCGACCGGAGAGGACAGTTCCCCATTGCTTTTTCTCCTGCTTACGGCGGGCGATCGCTTCCTCCA
>ERZ1034730.744-NODE-744-length-10796-cov-7.939205_pt1 | contig 10796 bp, 10 predicted proteins | sample MGYA00520650_ERZ1034730 | MGnify/ENA primary metagenome ERZ1034730 (study PRJEB33766, sample SAMN09781702) | gut metagenome | biome: gut microbiome | host: Homo sapiens | place: Madagascar | study: EMG produced TPA metagenomics assembly of the PRJNA485056 data set... | reverse complement strand
GGCTGTATGGTGATGAAGCCCGGTTCTTTATCGTGTACGTTGTTGCCCTGATACTCGTATAGAGCCATGGCAATGGCAGCATATATATTCTTGTCCATACTTTGTAACCTGTTTACTTGTATAACCTTGTCTACTTGTTTACTCGTCTACATGTAAAACAAATTACATCGGCATACAACCATGCTTCTTAGCCGGCAACTGCTGACGCTTTGTAGCGAGCTGTGCCAGACCGCGGCAGATGCGGAAGCGTGTGTTGCGCGGTTCGATTACGTCGTCGATGTAGCCGTAAGAAGCTGCCTCGTACGGGTTAGCGAACTTCTCTGTGTACTCGTCTTCCTTCTCTGCGAGGAATGCCTTAACGTCTTCGCCAGCCTCCTTCTTAGCCTTAGCTTCCTTGCCGCAGAGGATTGCAACGGCACCGCTTGCACCCATAACCGCAATCTCTGAAGACGGCCATGCGAAGTTGAGGTCTGAACGCAGCTGCTTGCAGCCCATAACGATGTGCGAACCGCCGTAGCTCTTGCGCAGAGTGATTGTGATCTTAGGAACGGTAGCCTCGCCGTAAGCGTAGAGCAGCTGTGCTCCGTGCTGGATAACGGCGTTGTACTCCTGACCTGTACCCGGCAGGAAGCCCGGCACGTCGACGAGCGACACGATAGGAATGTTGAATGCGTCGCAGAAGCGTACGAAGCGTGCAGCCTTGCGGCTTGCGTTAACGTCGAGAACGCCTGCGTATGCAGCCGGCTGATTGGCTACGATACCAACGCTCTGACCGTTGAAGCGTGCGAAACCGATGATGATGTTCTTAGCGAACTTAGGCTGTATCTCGAAGAACTCGCCGTTGTCGGTGATTGCGCCGATAACCTTGTACATATCGTAAGCCTTGTTCGGGTCGTCAGGGATAATCTCGTTGAGAGAGTCCTCCATACGGTTGATCGGGTCGTTGCACTCTACGCGCGGAGCCTCTTCAGTGTTGTTGCTCGGGATGAACGAGAGCAGGCTCTTAATCATCTCGATAGCCTCTTCCTCTGTCTTTGCAGCGAAGTGTGTCACACCGCTCTTTGTAGCGTGAACCGATGCACCGCCGAGGTGCTCAGCGTCGATGTCCTCGCCCGTTACGGTCTTTACAACCTTCGGACCTGTGAGGAACATGTATGAAGTCTGCTCCTTCATGATGATGAAGTCGGTGAGAGCCGGCGAGTAAACCGCACCGCCTGCGCACGGACCCATGATAGCCGAGATCTGCGGGATGACGCCCGAAGCGAGGATGTTGCGCTCGAAGATCTCGCCGTAACCAGCGAGAGCGCAGATGCCTTCCTGAATACGAGCACCGCCCGAGTCGTTCATGCAGATAACCGGTGCGCCCATAGTCATAGCCATGTCCATCACCTTGCAAATCTTCTGCGCCATTGTCTCAGAGAGCGAACCGCCGTTGACGGTGAAGTCCTGAGCATATACATAAACCAAACGGCCGCCTATTGTAGCGCTACCAGCTACGACACCGTCGCCATAGTAGTGCTTCTTCTCCATACCGAAGTTAGTACAACGATGCTTCTTGAACATGTCGTACTCCTCGAACGAGCCTTCGTCGACGAGCATCTCGATGCGCTCGCGTGCTGTGTATTTGCCGCGTGCGTGCTGCTTCTCAATGGCTTTTTCGCCGCCACCGAGACGAGCCTGTTCGCGCTTAGCGACCAGTTCCTTGATTTTTTCTACTTGTTTGCTCATAATTTTATTTTGCTATTTCTTTGTTCTTTCTTTAATATAAAAATTGCGTATATTCTAATCCTGTGTGCAAAATTACTAAAAAAAGAACAAAGAAGGCTATATCATTGATATAAATTTTGTTACTACGTCTATTTCATGCTGTCGTCTACGAACGAGAAGGGCAGCAAGTCTTTAGCCGACTGCAGGCTGTAGACGCCTTTCTTGCCGTAGAGCAGCATGCGTATAGGCTGCTTGTAGCGGTCTTCTACGCCGAGTATCACCTGGCGGCATGCTCCGCAGGGGCTTACCGGCTCGTCGAGCAGTCCGTTTGCGTTGCGCGCTACGATGGCGAGTGTCGAAACGGGCTGGTCTGGATAGTTTGCCTGTGCGGCGAAGAGGGCTGTACGCTCGGCGCACAGACCTGAGGGGAAGGCTGCGTTCTCCTGGTTCGCGCCAGTCACGATGATGCCGTTGGCGAGGCGTAGCGCGGCTCCTACGTAGAAGTTGCTGTACGGGGCGTATGCGCCGTGGGTTGCTTTCAGCGCAAGGTCTACAAGTTCGCGGTCAGCAGTGTTGAGTTCGTCGAGCTGATAGTGCTCAACGCGGATGTGAATGTCAATTTCTTTCATAGTTAAAGGTGGTGAGATGTTGTGGTGGTGAGATTTGTTGGTGAGATTTGTTGGTGAGATGGTGTTGGGGTGAGGTGATGGGGTGAGACGGTGAAGATACTTACTTCTGCGGATTCGGTTCTTCGGTCTTTTCCTCCTTGAATTCGTATGCTCCGACGTCGGGTCGCTCGTCGCGCGGCATAGCGTTGCGGTCGGTCTTTGTAGCCGTAGCTGGGTCGGCGCGGTCGATAGCCACCGATGTCTTGACGAGTCTGAAGTCGTAGTCCTGCTTGTCGCCGTCCACCTTCTTGAAGTGGTTGGTGCATACCGAGTCGGCATTCTCCTTCTCCTCGAACACCACGTTCACGAAGTGCGGCTTTTCTTCCTCCTTCGTCACCTCAAGTGTGCGTATCACGCAGTTCTCAAACTGATAGTTGAAGGCGTTAGGCTCTGCGGCACCCTCGCTCGTAGCGTCCTTCACGGGCTTTCCGCCCATCATCTCGTCGGCGCTGTAGCCCGTGATGAGCGTGTTGCGACAGACGAACTGCTGCAGCGGGTGCTTCAGAGCCGAGAAGCTGAGCGCACTGGCGCGGTTTGAGTCGAACGGATAAAACTGTGCCAGCGTGCAGTTGTTCACCAGCACGTCGCCGCCTTCCACGCCGAGACAGTTGTTGAGCGCATTCGTAAGCTGCGAGTTCTCTACCGTCACCTTCGAATTCTCTACATACAGCGCATGTCCCTGACAGTTGTGTATGGTGGAGTTGGCAATGGTGAGCGTCTGCCGCGCCACGTCCGACGAGTCGACACGCACGCCGTTGAACGCGCTGTGCAAGTCGGTGAACTCCATCCGGTTGTCGTACGACTTCTCCATGAAGTGTACGCCGTTCCACAGTCCGCTCATGCGGTCGTAAGGCAGATAGTCGAACATATAGTCGAGGCGGTCGCCGCGCAGCGTTACGGGCTGTTCGGCTGTGCCCTTGCATACGAGTCGTCCCTTCACGTCGATGCCCGCTCCGTCGTGGAAGAAGAGCGTAGCGCCCGGCGCTATGGTGAGCGTAGCGCCCTCCTCTACGGTCATCGGTCCGTAGACTACGAGCGGCTTGCCGGCAGATATGGTGTAGTCGGTCGTGATAGTCTTGTTGCGTGCGAAGTCGGCGTCCCACGACCATGCGTTGAGCACCACCTTCTGCTCCACTCCACTCTCGAGTGCGAACACGAGGCGGTCGTTCAGCTCCTTCGGTGCGTCTCCGTGATTCACGGCTGTGGTCACTTCCACGAACACGCGTATGCTGTCCTTGTTGCGCACCTCTATGTAGTTCGCCTTATAGCCCTGTTCCGGACTCAGATATACGCCGTCTACATTCACGCGGAATCCGTTCTGGTTGCCTCCTTCAAGGCGCACCGACGTGCAGCGCAGCCCTTTTCCCGAGCGGTTGCTCACCCAGAAGTCGCGCGTCGACGACGGCACGGTAGAGAACACGGTGTCAATGCGCACCGTGTCGGTAGAGAACGTGAGCAGGTTGTTCGGCGATGTTGTGAAATCGTCGATATCGTCGCATGCGCTTAAGCCGAACACGCCCAGCACACACATTATTATATATATATGAATATGTTTCATCGTAATACTTATAACGCAGAAACTGCGGTTTTATTGTATCATTACAATCAATTGCTATTGTTTAAGCGCCTTCAAGAAAGATCTTGCTCCGTATAACGGCACATTTGTCAACCTGCCTTCTTCACGATAATCGCTCATTGAGAAACGCAGACCATGCATATCGGGGTTTTCGGAAAGCGTCGTCTTGAGCGACTTCGACTGTAGGTTTTCTTCTGCTTTCACCTCTACCGGACAAACCGCAGTGTCTGCCTGAACGACAAAGTCGAGTTCGAGCTGACTGTTGTCCTTGCTGTAATAGAACACTGGCAGATCTGACAACGACTTCATCTGCGAGCAAACGAAATTCTCCGTGAAATCGCCCTTGCCGCTATTGTCTGTGCTTGGCAGAAGAAGCATGGCAGGCGGAGTAAGACTCATCGCTCCAAGCAGTCCGCAATCGAGCATAAACAGCTTGAACGCAGAAATTTCCTCGTGTATTTTCAATGGCATAGCAAGCGTTGTTACGCGGTTCACCTTATATACCAGTCCTGCATCCAGCAACCACTGTATAGCAAGTTCGTAATCCTTCGCACGTGCACCTTTCTTCACAACTCCGTATATGAACTTGCGGTTTTCCTTAGCAAGTTGCGAAGGAATGGAATGCCACACCTGCCCGATGCGCATCACCTGTTCGGCAGGTGCGTGTTTTGAGATATCCTTCTCGTAGGCTGCAAGTATCTCGTTCTGCACTTCCCTCACCAAGTTGGCGTCATTGGTCTGCACAAATTTGTCTACCGCCTCAGGCATACCGCCCACCAGATAATACTCACGCAGATGCTGTATATAAAGTGTTCGCAATCCTTTCACAAAGTCCCAACGCTGCGCCTGCAGCAAATCTACCATTTGTTTCCTGTTGCGCGCAAGCAGGAATTCCTCGAATGTCATCGGATACATATTGAGCGTATTCACCTTTCCTACCGGATACGAATCGCCCTCATGAAGCGTAAGTCCGAGCAACGACCCTGCCACCGCAACATGATATTCCGGCGCATCCTCGCAGAAATACTTAAGCGACGTCAATCCCCGCTTCAGCTCCTGCACCTCGTCCATTATGATTAGTGTCTTGCCGGGCTGAATGTTCACGCCGGTTATCGCACCGATGGTCAACAATATGCGTTCGATATTATAGTCGGGAGTGAAAAGGTCGCGCACAAGAGCGTTGTTGTCGCAGTTTATGTATGCAACATTCTCGTATTCGCGCCTGCCGAACTCCTTTAGTATATATGTCTTGCCAACCTGCCTCGCTCCAAGCAAAATCAGCGGTTTGCGGTCGTTACGGTTCTTCCACCTGACCAAATCGTCCATTATAAATCTTTCCATAACAAATTGTCATTTGTCTTACACGATGCAAAGATACTGATAATCAGCGACAAAAACAAGTCTTTTACATTTTTATGAGGGACTTTCCGCCGAATTACTACACTTTTATGAGGGACTTTTTATTACACCACTACACTTTTATGAGGAACTTTTCGCCATTTCACTACATTTTCATGAGGGACTTTCCGAATAATGGTGCGGTAAAAGCTACAGACACAAAAAACGGTTGCACGTGCCCGAAGGCTCATGCAACCGCTTCTTATATTTCGTTTTATTACTATTGTCTGAGCAAGCTCACTTTTATTTAGTGAGGTTGATCTTGTTGTTTACATTTACAGCCTCTGCAACGGCTGCACAACAAATTGCGAAGATAAATCCGAAAATCATCATAATCTTAATCCTTTCTTTAATTTTTTAATTGTTATCCTTACTGTGTTTTTCTGTGTTTTCCATCTTTACCTCTTTTCATAACCTTGCCCGAAGGCAGTCGGTTACTTCTTGAGGCTGATTTTGTTGTTGACCTTTACCAGTTCAGCTATCGCTGCACAACAAATCGCAAAAATAAAACTGAAAATAACCATAATGTTACCCTTTCTTTAATTTTTACTTTGTTATCCCTAATTACCTATTCTCTTTTCTTGCCTTGCGGCAAACGTCAGCCACGCTTCCAGCGTAACCTCGTTCGTTATTACTGATGCAAAGTTAATGCCTTTTGTGTTCGCACACAAGTATAACATCAATTATTTTCCTGCTTGTCTTATATTTTTGATGTTAGTCAAGTAGTTGTCGTAAATTTGCATTTCTGCGACAGATTTGCAATATGTTTGTAGCAAGAAATGGCAGAGTTAGTAGTGAAGAAGTGGCAGTTGGGCAGGGTTTTGACTGCCAAAAAACACGGAAAAAGCCGCTTTTTACGTATCCAAACCTACCTTTCACGTATCCAAAGCCGTTTTACGTATCCAAAGCCACAAGCAAGCGCATTACCGCGCACTGGTAACACGATTACCGCGATGCAAAAACAATATTACCGCAGCGCGGAAATGAAGTGCCCACGCTGCGGTAACTGGATAGTCTGCCTTTTTATAATTATAAATCGTGTTACCTTATTATATACAGCCTATCACTTTATTATATATAGCCTATCACTTTATGCGATACATTCTGAACGTCTTTGCCGGCAACTTGTCGCTGAGCACCGTGCCGCCCTTGCGACTCTGGCACGAAGCAGCCGACTCTACGGGGCGTACGGCGTCTGGGCGGTCGAGAGTGTTCTCGGCGTCCATGTCGTCGCTGTGCAGGGTTGTGAGCGTTGCCGAGTGCGAACCGCGCAGTCCGTTGAGGTTGAGCGTCAGGTCGTGCGCCTCGTCCGACGTGTTGACTACCTTGACGACGATTTCGCCCTTCTGTCGGTCAACGACCGCACTGGCGAAGAGTCCGTCCTGACCCTCCTGTCCTGCCACCGGCTTGCCGTTCATCGTGAGCGGCAGCACGTTGGTGCCCTTGTTGCAGGCGTACATCTGCTGCACATAATAGCTTGTGCTCTTGAACATGCGCGTGTTGTCGAACCATATCAGGTCGGGGCGCCACTGCCATCCGTCTACGTGCGCGAAGAGCGGAGCGTAGGTAGCCATCTCCACAATGTCGGCGTTGCGCTCGATGTCGGTCATGAAGGCAGCCTCGTAGAGCGAGGTCTCGAAGTGGTTCCACTTCTTGCCCTTTCCGTGGCATGCATACTCGCCGGCGAACACCTTCGGGCCCTTGCGGTCGTAGCCCTCGTAGCGCAGTCCGTGTGACAGGAACCACTGCTCGTTGCGGTAGAAATGCTCGTCGACGAGGTCGGCCTTCATCTCCTTCATGGCTTTCCATCCCTTTTCGAACATCTCGCCCTCGGAGTCGGGGCCCGATGTGCCGATGAGGCGTATCTTAGGATACTTGGCACGTATGGCTTTCACGAACGGGCGCAGACGCTCGTAGTAGAGGGTGTTCCACTGCTCGTTGCCCACAGCCAGATACTTCAGATTGAACGGCGCCGGGTGGCCCATCTCGGCACGCTTTCTGCCCCATGTGGTGCAGGTGTCGCCGTTGGCAAACTCGATGAGGTCGAGACAGTCCTGTATGTACGGCTGCAGCGAGTCGACGGGCACATGAGCCTTCGGGTTGTTCCAGTTCTGAAACTGGCACGCCATGCCCACGTTGAGCACGGGCAGCGGCTCGGCGCCGATGTCCTCGGCAAGCTGGAAATACTCGAAGAAGCCGAGTCCGTAGCTCTGATAGTAGTCGGGGAAGAGGCGGTGATGGAATGTCGACTGCCAGCGGTTGTTGTTCAACGGGCGGTTCTCGACGGGTCCGATGGTGTTCTTCCACTGGTAGCGGTGCTTCAGCGATTCGCCCTCGACGATGCAGCCGCCGGGGAAGCGCAGCACGCCGGGGTGCATGTCGTAGAGCGCCTGAGCGAGGTCGCGGCGCATGCCGTTCTCGCGGTTCTTGAACGTGTTGACGGGGAAAAGGCTCACGTGCTCGAGAGCCACGCTGCGTGTGCCGCTGAGCAGCACGCGCAGACAGCCCTTCTGTGCGGTCTTGCCGGGCGTGAGCACAGCTTCGTACTTCTTCCACTCGCTGCCGCTCACCTTTATCTGCGCCTTGGCGCGCTCCTGCGTTTCGTCCTGCGTGCTCTGGTCGGCAAGCGAGACGTCGATTGTAGCGTCGCCGTCCAGCGCTCTTGCCCATACCGTGAAGCGGTAAGGCTCGTCTTTGACGAATCCGATGCCGAAGTAGCCCTCGTTCTGCAGACCCGTAGCGCACTCCTTATGCCCCGTGAAGCCGAGCACTACGTAGTGGGGGCAGCGCTCGAAGGGTCCGTCCGCCTTCACCTCCACGTTGCCGAACGCCTGCCATCCGAGCAGCGCCTGCGGAAACTCGAACGAACGGTTCTTTACAAGCTCGCCGTACAGTCCGCCGTCGGCAGCATAGTTGATGTCCTCGAAGAAGATGCCGTACATGGTGGGGCTTACCGCTGCGCCAGCCTTACGGGTGTTGATGTCGAGCGTGTGCGTCTCGGCGAAGGCGCCGAATACCGACGATGCAGCCAGCATGCACGAAAGGATATATCTGTTTCTCATTTGTCCTGATATGTTTGTTTGGTGTTTTTTTGTATGTTCTGTCTCGGTGCGTTGCCTGGCGGTTAGTGCTTCACAAGACTCGGCGTGTTGTCTACGGGCTTTATCGTTCCGTCGGCGTTGTATTCGAGCGGCTTCAATAGCTATTATACGAACGTTGTGACGCGAAGAGTGATATTAATAAGGTAGCGTCACCTTGAACAGCGGATTGTCTACATGCTCCTTGCGTATAACGTCTACAAGTTCGGCTACTATGTCGGGATGCGCTGCGCTCACGTCGTTGTCCTCGTGCAGGTCGGTGGCGAGGTTGTACAGACGCGGCTTGCCCTTTACGACAATCAGCTTCCAGTCGCCACGGCGCACAGCAATTTGGTCGGTCTCGTGGAACTCCCAGTAGAGATGGTCGTGCTTCAGCTGCTTGGCATCGTCGCCGAGGAGCGTCGGAGCGATGGAGAGTCCGTCGAAGCCGTCGCCCGCGAGCTGGCGGTTGGTGTAGCGCTTGCGGAAGTTCTTCACGCCGGCGAGGTCGCAGAACGTAGGCATAAGGTCGTAGAAGGCGAACTGCAGGTCGTTCACCTCACCAGCCTTGACGTGTCCGGGCCACCATGCGATGAACGGAATGCGTATGCCGCCCTCGTAGCACTGACGCTTGAGTCCGCGCAGCTTGCCGTCGCGTCCGAAGAATTCGGGGTCGGCGCCGCCCTCCTCATGAGGTCCGTTGTCGGAGGTGAAGATGACGAGCGTGTTCTTGTCGAGGCCCTTCTCGCGCAGCTTCGCCATCACCTCGCCCACGTACTGGTCGAGACGCGTTATCATTCCGGCAAACTGTGCGTGGGTATGCTCCACGGCGTTGTAGCGCGAGCCCTCCTGTCCGCCCCACGTCTTGTCGACGAAGAACTTCTTCTCGTAGCCCTCCACGATGCTGTCGTAGGGCTGTGCCAGTTCGGCGTGAGGCAGGGTGTACGTAAGGAAGCCCACGAACGGCTTCTTACCGTCCTGCTTGTCAATCCACTCGAGCGCCTTGTCGTGTATGATGCGTGCCGAATACTGCTGGCGCTTATGGTAGTCGCGTCCGAACATGGGGTACTGTATATTCTGCTCCATCACCTCGCGCACTACCGCCGTGTCGCCCATAGAGCGCGAGTAGCGGTTGAGGAAGTTGGGATAATACAGATGCGCCTGAAACTGGCAGATGTAGCCGTAGAACTCGTCTACGCCGCGCTTGTCGGGCGTAGAGGGCGAGCCTTCGTAGCCGCCTGCCCACTTGCCGAAGACGCCTGTGGTGTAGCCGTGGTCCTTCAGCATCTCGGGCAGAATCTTGTGCTGCGGATCGTAAGGCTCCTGACCCACAACAGCAAAGTCTACGTTGTTGCCGTACATCACGGTATGCTCGGCAGACCAATACTCGCGGTTGCCGCGCACGTGTCCGTGCCCCGAATGCTGACCCGTCATTATCGAAGCGCGCGAGGGCGCAGACACCGGCGAACCGGCGTAAGCCTGCGTGAAGCGCATGCCCTCCTCAGCCATGCGGTCGATGTTGGGCGTGCTGATATAGGGCTGTCCGTAGCAGGCGAGGTCGCCGTAGCCCATGTCATCGCACAATATAAATATAATGTTGGGTTGTTTCGGTTGCACACGCTTTCCAGGCGCCTTCGCAGCCACGAGCGTAGGCACTACGGAGAGGGCGGCGCTCGCTAAGAGAATATTCTTGTTCATCGTGAAATTTGTTGTTTTAGAGTAATCGATTTGTTTTCAATGTATAAAATTACTGCAAATAATCCGAACGCCAAAATCATTTGACTACAAACGCATAAATTAAGCCGTTTTTACTCCGTTTTTCAGATAAAAAACATTACTTTTGCATATAGATTTTGCGTGGAAGCGCACATCTTAATCTAATAAAAGGACATTTACTAATAACTTTAAAGCAAACAATATGGCAGCAACAGTACTGAACGATGCGCAGATTGATATACTCAATATGATGCAATGGGTGAAAAGTCCCGAGGCTTTAGCTGACTTGAAACAAGCGATATCCGATTTCTTCGCAAAGAAAGCGAAGGAAGAGATAGACGCTATGTGGGCTAACGGAAAGATGAACGAGGCAAAGTTCGAAAGCTTTGAGAATCTTCACGAAAGAACTCCTTACAAACGATAGAAAGCTATGAACATTGTCTTGGATACCAACTGTCTGATTATGGCTATTTCGGCACAGAATGAATACTATCAAGTGTGGCAAGACTTTCTTGATGGCAAGTACGTTCTGTGCGTAACAAATGATATCATAGAGGAATACTCGGAAGTTATAGCGCGAAACATATCACCTTTGGTTTCCGAATTCATCATCACAGCCATTCTAAACAGGAAAAACATAAAACTTATATCACC
>ERZ1034730.742-NODE-742-length-10818-cov-6.806095_pt1 | contig 10818 bp, 10 predicted proteins | sample MGYA00520650_ERZ1034730 | MGnify/ENA primary metagenome ERZ1034730 (study PRJEB33766, sample SAMN09781702) | gut metagenome | biome: gut microbiome | host: Homo sapiens | place: Madagascar | study: EMG produced TPA metagenomics assembly of the PRJNA485056 data set... | reverse complement strand
ACCCGGCAGGACGCCCGGGGATGAATCCGGCAAAAGCAGCGCCGTCTGCGCCTGTGAAAAAAGCCGCCCGGTTCGCATCCGACTTCAGGGTTCGGAACCCGGCATGGTCTGCCAAAGTTTTTTAGGCATAAAAAACGCCGCATCGTACAAAACGATGCGGCAAAAACGAAAGTCTCCTCGGTAGATATTCCTACTGGTTGGGACCCGCGCACTAAGCAACAGCGACGAGTTGCGTTAGCTGATTTTTCCGCAGCCCCTTGGCGGGGCTTTGAAAAATCAGAACGCGGCCCCAACAGCTCCTCCCTGTTTCAGCCACTGGCTGTGGTCGTCGCCGTTGCACTGGGCTGGTTGCTTGCCCTGCCTGCGGCAGGGCCGCGCTGTTCGAATCCCTCTAGGTCCCAAAGCCAACGTGTGACCTATGCACATGCAAAAGAAAAGCAGCAGCGTTAAAATTACGCTGCTGCTAAAAGTGGACCTAGAGGGATTCGAACCCTTGACCTCTCGGATGCGAACCGAACGCTCTGGGAGGGGAGATAGAGCACTACCTCTCCTTCGGATGTGAACATGGCAGACTGGAAGACTAACCTCTAAATAGGCCAAACAACCCGCTACTTGCAGTCGTTGCAAATGGCGGGTTGTTTGCCTATTTTAAATTTTCCCTTTGCTCATAGTAGTGCAAAATCAATGGCCCAATGGCCAAAGAAACCACAAATATCAGGCAAATCCACTGGTCACTTATAAATATCCTTCTAAAATTCAATGGATTTTGCTATTTCTAACGCCTGTTCTTCCGACACAAAATTCGATTCGAGTTCAACCGCCACAAAACATTCTTTCTCATTATTATATGAGAGAATTCGTCAAAAAGAAAATTGAAGTTCTGGTAAAGAGGGATATACAAGAGTGGCCACCAGCTTGTACCGGATGGTTGTACCAACCGCAACGTCCCCGTGTATCTGAGAAACATCCGCAAGAAAAGCTCCAATAATTTCCATTTTCCAAAATGGCATAGTCGCGTTTCTGTTCCTATACGAAAGCCATTACAGCGATTCACAGCATTGTGGCAACGACCAACGCAAACAAAATGAGGCATCCGATTTAAGCGTCGGGTGCCTCTTGTCTTTGTGACAATGCGTTTTCTCTCTAGGTGGTTACAAAAGAGTCCCATCGTCTGCCAAAGAGTGACGGGGTTCTGAGAGCGGATTCGGAATGAGATCATGGGGATGTACAGACATGAATCAGAGCTTCTTCCTCCGGAAGAATGCTTTTTTCAAATCGATCTGAATAGCGTGTAAGCCGTTCGCAAAATTTAGTGTGTGCCGTGTGATAAAAATTTCTGAGAATAAAGTCCATGAATTGAAAAGGAGAAACGGCAGAGGAAACGGGAATGCGGCAATTCTCATATTGCCCCAATGTCAAATGCGACTTTGGATGTTCCACGGGAATGAATGCATCGCCTGAATCAAAATCGAACCTTAGCGGAACGGTAACAACTCTCTGATCTAAGATGTCAAGATACATTTCGTCCATCGAATACAGCTCCGGCTCATTCTGAAAAACCTCTAAATCCGGAGCAGGGAAAAAAGACAGCCGATGCGACAGCAACTCATTGCCTCGAAAGCGATACAAGAGGCTAATTAGAGCTCCATCAATCATTTTGATGTTGTAATTCTTTTTCTTCAATAGCTCAGAATACATTTCACGATAGGGAATATTCTTCAGAAAAATGGAATTGTCCGAAGAACTGAATCCGATCTCTTTGATATCTCCAGGGTACGATTTCATCGAAGGAAAATTCTGCGCCTCGCAGATACCGACCTTAATCACGTCAGTGGTCAGACGGTTGATCTGATTCAAGACATCTACGGGATTCAATCGTTATCCCTCCTTACTTTTAAGAAGGGATATGAGACGATTCACGGTATCTTTTCCCAAATCTTCAAGATAGATATTACCACTTTCAAGTTCCTGAATCAGGTTTTCAGCATTTCCTTTGGTCTTTTGGATCTTTCGTTTTTCAGCTTCGCTCATATCTCGATTCACGATATTCATATGATCCCGCTGAGCCTTTGTCGGATAAACAAAATCCAACGTGAAGTTGTGATCCTTCACCTTTTTATACTCGGCGATTAGCCCGTCCATTCCGGGGCCGACCCCTAACACCCTCACCCATGCCTTGCTTCGGGTAATTGCAGTAAACAGCTGATTTCGAAGTTTTGCCAAATCAAAAAATGAGTCAAAGCACGCTTCGGCATTGACGATATAGACCATGGCCGCTTCGTTTCCCTTTGCCCGGTAAATTCCCGTAAAAGCCACAGAAGCATTATCCTCATCAAAGAAGACATCCGGTGCGGTATCTACACCGGCGGTATGAGACTGGATTCCCCTTTCATATAAAAGTGCCCGAATCGGCGCAACATTTAATTTGGTTGTGACAGGGTTCGGGTTGATCACAATGATATCGTCCGGACGCAGTTCGTCCTCCGTAAGGTTCGTTTGAATCTCATTTGCAACCCATTGATCCTGCTCTTCTTTAGAATCGAACTGCTTGAACATTATCAAATCATCAATGTCCGAGTGGCTTTCGAGAAACTCCGGGCTGCTTTTGTTTGTGCGCTCCAGAACAACGTGTTTTCCGTCCTCAAGGGAACCGGCTTCTACATGATAGCCAATCTCTTCCCATAATGCACTCTGGTCAAACATCTGGACAAGACCGGAGTCATCCTCGCCAACGGGCTTTCGGTAGATTCCAAACCCCAATGCATGAGCCGTGACCAGAGCAGGTCTAGAGTTTCTGTAGCACTTTTCCAGAATGATATCCTGCTCTGGCTGACCATCTTCTGATGGCCGGAACGTTACATTTGGTACGCCGTGCTCGTCGACGCCAAAAATCTCTTCCGGCGAAGGGAGAGACTGTAACCGCAGATTCTGCAGTTCGTCGTATGCATAAACCAATCGTTTGGGTTCCCGCAGCATTTCATAACATAGCTTTAAAAATGCCGGAGAAAAGTCCTGAGCTTCGTCTACCAGAACAGCGTCGTATATCGGCTTCGGGTCGGTTGCTTCTTCGAGTGCTTTTTGGCAGGCCGCTCCAAATGGATCGGTAGAACCAAAACGATTTCTGGCAGAGAGGAAATCCAGATATTCAAGATTGTTCGTTCCGCAAAAGGTATAATACATACCGATGCGTTCTCCGCCGCCGGGTGCGCCCCACGCATGAAGGATGTGCAGGTTGTCCCAGTCCGGTTCCTCGCTAGTTTGTTCAATATAAAATGTGTTAATCAGTTGCCGCAATTGCCCTTTCAGAGAACGAGTGTTGAAGGTGACAGCGATTTTCCATTCGGGATGCTGTGCGTGCAGATAGGCAGCCTTCAGTGCCAGCACCACGGTTTTACCGGACCCGGCAAGACCTCGGATTCGCTGTACGCCCTCTACCGTCTCGATCACCGCCCGACTTTGCTGGTTGTCTAGATTAGCAATGGAATCCTCTAGCGCTTTCAGTTTCGAGCCTCTGGATTCGGGCTTTATGGTTTCCCTCCGTTTTTTTCCTTTTCGGATTGTAGAAATTGCCTGAAGCACAGACACCAGTGCTTCATAATACCCGCTGTTGTTCCAGTTCAACGTTTCGATCTGTGCCAGAAGATCATTGTCGTTAGCACACAACGGATAATCTTCATCGCAGTCAACCTTGCGCATGAGAGCGGGGGCATACGTAATGACATTGATTTCAACGCATAGTTTTCTTTTGTTGACAAGCTGCCGGTATCCCCTGAGCTTTGCTTCTATTTTATTGGCGCAATCATCCTGTGCTTCTTCATATCCATCGATGTTTTTCCCTTCGATAAGATTGAAGATGACCAAACCTTTGTCGGGAGAGACCCAAAGACTGTCGATTGGATAAGCACCATCTACGGTTCCGATAATCGGGTATCCGATATACAGATAGCCGTCCAGTTCATCGTGACGTTGAAAAAAGCTTTTCAGTAGGTCGCTGGATGTCGGCTTTTGGGTTGTGCCGGTAATAATTGTAACCAAAAGTCTCACTCCTTTTCCATGTTATCAAGTCTATCGTACATCTTATAGAGCTATTCGTCAAGGTCGGATTTGTGCATGATTGAGTACCGCTTTCCAACTTTTACAGCTGGCAGTAAAAAAGAGAACCGTCTTGCCCAAGACTCTTAATACCAGCTTTAATAATAAAATCCGACACAAAAAGCCGATTGGAAGCAGCTATATTTCCAATCGGCTTTTTTCTTTTTTAGGCAGGTTTCTTTGCGTCCAGCTCTTTTACTTCCTCAATTGAAAGCCCCGCATACTTTGCCACTTTCTCATAGGGCAACCCGTCTTCCAACATCGTCAAAGCATTCTTGATCGAAGTTTCATGTGCGGTTTCATCTCTCATTTTTTCCATTGCTCTGCACATAGTTGCCACTCCTTTCGCATCCTGTTTGAAATACTGTACCCGATTTGCCAGAATGGGATAATACATTTTGCTGGAATCAGTACAGAAAAAGTCGTGCATCAGTTTTCCCAACGCTGTTTCGTCCTTGATTTGTGAGTTCACATAGATAATATGTGCCCGATCATCGAAAACAATTCCCGTTTCCTGAACGGTGCGTTCAATGTGATAAATTGGCAGACCCGCCCTCAGTACATCATTTTCTGTAATGAATATGACGTATGTCTCATTCAGTGCATCGTAACTGCTGCCGGACTCTGTAAGGTTCGCATCTAGCAGACTGCTGTTATAGCGAGCACGTTTTTCGCTTGCGCCTCGGTCGCTGCGTTGCACTTCAATATTATATGCACGGTTGTCCTGATCTACTGCCAGAATATCCAATCGAACAGACCGACCCTGCAAGTTTTTTAATATTGTACTGTCCGTGAACTTCACGCACAACCAAATCATTGCGTTTCAGGATGATTTGCAGCAAGAACTCTGCGCAAGCGTGATCTTCAAACACAGCAGTCATGAAATCGTCGTCGATCAAACGAAACTCACGAATCCGCTGTAAGTCTTCCTCGTGTTTATGTGCAAAGTCCAATTCCTGTTCTGCTTTTCTCTCTGACATCGGCTCACCAGCTTTCAAACTACCTTTTCAAAGTAATAATATCATAAATCCGTATTTTTTACAAGAGAACCCCTCTCCCCTTGCGCCAGATCATGAGGAACCTTCTATCTACCTTAAGCGATGCCATCGCGCAACCTGCATCCAGCAGATGCAGTTCACGGGTTTGGGTGTTCCCAACAAGTATTTTGCAACGCAAATGGTGTTTGTATAGACAGACACATTGCTTGCGGATGCTATGAAACCTCTCAACATGCTCCCCAAATTTGAAAATCATTTTGCAAATCAGACCGTCCGTTTTCAAGTTCAACTTGAAGTGGGCGGTTATTTTTCTGCACAAAAATTTTCGAGTTTGCAACCGCAGCAAGCAGGGCGAGTTGGTACCAACTCACAAGTTTTGAATCAGATTTTTCAAATCCGACTTCAAAAATGCTTGTTGGGCTTTGCCCAAACCCGATATTCAGCACAAGAATGTGCTAGTTCCGCACCTTAACGGACGCTGAATAAGCAAATTTCTTGGAGAAAAATTCGTTTCGGAAAAATCGTCGTTGATTCATTTAATATTGCGTCAAACCGGAACTATTACTTCCGGTTTTGAAGGCAAAAAGCGGAAGTAATGCTTCCTAAAAATTTGAGTGACTTTATGGTATGCTCTTTCCAGAGCCGTTCACATGAACCGGACCTCCCAAGTCCGGTTTTCTCCCTCAAAACCGGACCTGATACGTCCTAAAAACGCTTGTTTGATTGTGATATGCTTTCTACAAGCCTTCATCGAACCTTGAAAATCGAATAACCGTCTACATGGGATACCCGGCCATGACCCTGACAAGGAGAGCCGGAAAACGCCGCTGAAAGGGGGCAGGAAAGCCATGCAGAGAGAACGGCACCCCAAATTTGAGATCACGTTGATACGCAAAACCGGAACCAATAGTTCCGATTTTGTCTTGAAATTCATTTCATATCCCTTAAAAACCGGAACTACCAGTTCCTAAAAATAAAATTGGCGATGTGATACACTAAGCCCACAGAAGCACATTCTTCATTGCTTTTTCGCAAGTTTCGACAAAGAATGTCCGATTTTTAGTAGACATTCAAATCAACTTTCGTAAAAACCGGACGTAATGTGTCCTAAAAAATCTTCTATGAATGTGTTAGTCTAATTTCAGAGCCTTCATCGAACCTTGAAAACCGAATGACCGCCTGCATGGGATACCCGGCGAAGACCCCGCAAGGGAGAGCCGGAAAACGCCGCTGGAAAGGGGCAGGAACATCACGCAGAGAGAACGGCGTAAAAACAATGATATTCTATTTCATTTCAGAAAGGATGGTTTGCCTATGACAAAACTGAGCCAGCTTAAAATCGATCCGGAGTTCCAGAATCAAATCAACCCTCTGTCGTTTGAGGAAACCCACCAACTGGAAATGAACATCCTCAAAGAAGAACGTGTACTGAATCCGATCATCACGTGGAACGGCTATATTGTGGATGGATATACACGCTATCAAATTCTTCGGAAATATCCATTTATTCCATTTGAAGTCATCGAAAAAGAATTTTCCAGCCGTTATGAAGCACTCGTATGGATCTGTAAAAATCAGCTTGGGCGGCGAAACCTGACCCCAGAACAGAAAAAGTTCCTGATCGGAAAGCAGGCAGAAGCGGAAAAGCAAATCAAATCGTTTCACGGCAATCAGTATACTTTGGCATCTGAAAGTGGTCTGGCTCAAAATGAACCAGACCGCACAAAGCACGGTTCACGATCGAAGGTCGCTGCGGAACACGGAACATCCGAAAGTTATGTTTACCGTGCAGAGCAATTTGCAAGAGGTGTGGAAGCAGCGGAGGAAGCAGTACCCGGAGCGCAGGAAGAAATCCTGAGCGGAAAGATCCGGGCAACCGACCGTGAAATTTCCTCGATTGCAAAGGTTCCAAAGGAAAAGCGTCCCGAAGTTGTGGCAGAGCTGCGTAAGCCTAAAGCCGAACGGGATTCCAGTATCACGGATTCGTATTCTTCGCCTTCAAAGGACAATGCGTTTATAACGACCTTCAAGCAAGACATTCAGGGGCATAAGAAAGGACTCAACAAAGAAGAAAAACAGAATCTCAAGGATGCCATCAAGAGCATCTATTCACCTCGCCGTTTGGCAGATGGCGAAGCCATGATGTGCGAGATTCAGGGAGCGCAGGAGGATTTTGTCCGGCGGTGGGAAATGTGTTTTCGTGAATACCCCGATATTCTTACCGAACCGAAGAACAATGAGAAGCTGCTGATTTTCATTGACCGCGCCAGCCGGTATCTTCAGAACGTAAAAGACCGCTTGAACAGTGATGAAAAACAGCAATCTTAAACTGTCTGGACACTGATTCGGATGTAAAAAACGGAGGTGAATGCAATTTCGGATTATTTGAAACCCAGTATGCCACTGCCGCAATATTTGCCCTACGCCCGGTTTCTTCTCGACGCTGACCTGAGCCACACGGCAAAACTCCTCTACACTCTACTGCTTGACAGGGCAACGCTTTCTCAAAAGAACAACTGGGTGGATGAGCGCGGCTTCGTCTATGTAATTTTTCCTATTTCATCATTGAGCGAAGCCCTTCGTTGCAGCACCATGAGCATTAAACGTGCATTGCGCTCACTAGAGGATGCCGATCTGATCGAGCGCAGAAGAGGTTGCATTACTGTGCCCAACAGCATCTTTGTAAAAGTCCCGACAGAACAAAAATGTTCCTTTGCATGGAACGGTTTTGCCCTATGCGATGGAACAGAAATGATACCTTCCATGGAACAAAAGTGTTCCACTAACCAACGTAATAAGAGCAACCTGAAAGATAGCCACCTGATAAGAACAACAGATGCTCATTTGACCTTTGGAGAATATCGCAATGTCTTTCTGACGGAAAAAGAGTACAAGCGGCTCAAAACCGACTTTGCAGGTCTGGATGCCCTGATCGAGCAGTTGTCCGCTTATATCCAGTCCACGGGCAGGAAGTATGCCGATCACGCCGCAACGCTGCGTATCTGGGCAAAGCGGCAGCAATCAGAGAAAAAGACAGCACCGGGTATCCCGGACTACTCGTTCAAGGAAGGAGAAAGCCTATAAAGACGATTAAAAAAGTTCTGGAACAATCCGTTTCCAGTATTCCCGAAAATGCAGCGGACTATCCCGGTGAGAATGGCCTGCTTTATTGCGGCAAGTGCAGAACCCCAAAAGAAGCCTTCTTTGTCAAGGGTCTTGTCCTGATGGGGAAGAACCAGCATCCGGTAGAATGTGCCTGCCATAAAGCCGAACGGGAGCAGCAGGAAGCAGCTATTAAGGCGCAGAAACACCTCGACCTTGTGCGGCGGCTGAAAGCAGACGGTTTCACCGATTCTGCTATGCTGGACTGGACATTTGCAAACGACAACGGACGCAGCCCGCAGATGCACCATGCACACCGCTATGTGGAGCAGTGGCAGACTATGCGTTCAGAGAACATCGGGCTGCTCCTCTGGGGCGGTGTCGGCACGGGCAAGAGTTTCCTTGCCGGCTGCATTGCGAACGCTCTGATGGCTCAGGAGGTACCTGTGCGCATGACGAACTTTGCGCACATCCTGAACGAACTGAACAACAACTTTTCCGGGCGGAATGAGGTGATAGACCGACTGTGCCGCTATCCACTGCTCATCATTGACGATTTCGGGATGGAGCGCGGTACGGAGTATGCGCTGGAACAAATCTACAACATCATAGACAGCCGCTACCGTAGCCGGAAACCCCTCATCGTCACGACCAATCTGACACTGGACGAAATCCGGCATCCACAGGATACCGCCCATGCCCGCATCTATGACCGCCTGTTGGAAATGTGCGTTCCTATTTCCTGCATCGGGGTCAGTTTCCGCAAGGAAACCGCGCAGGAAAAGCTGAAACGACTGAAATCACTGGTCGGATAAACGTGTCACTTTGAAAAAGCATCTATAAAAATTGGAGGTTTGCCTATGAACAATAACCAGCTCACCGTGCCCGAAACTGTGAAATCTTCTGATTATACGAATAAGCACTTGTCAAACGACTCGAATCCCACTACAATGGAAGCAGTCACTCAAACCAATGCCGTCAAGTCTCCGACTGACAGCCCAAAAGCCAGGATTCTGGTGTACACGGTGGAAGAGGTTGCGCAAATGCTGGCGATCAGCCTGCGCTCCGCCTACAACCTGTGCAACAGTACCACCGAGTTCCGTGTCCTTCGTGTGGGCGGAAGCATCCGCATCCCGAAAGACGGTTTCGATGCTTGGCTTTACCGGGCAGCTTGATAAGGAGGCAAATAGTATGGCATATATTACGAAGCGTGGCAATTCCTTTGGCGTTCGGTACACCTACGAAGATGAACATGGAAAGAGCTGCGACAAATGGGAGAGCTTTCCCACGAAAGAGGAGGCGGTAAAACGCCAGAAGCAGATCGAGCATGAACTGGCAACTGGTACATTCCTGATCCCGTCCACCGTGACGGTGGCGGAGTTCCTGATGGATTGGCTGCCCAAACAGTGCAGCAAGCACAAATGGGCACCCAAAACCTACGAATCCAACCTCTCCACCATCCAGAATCTGATTATCCCCTATATCGGTGATATGGAGATGCAGAAGCTCAGACCCTATCATATGGAGAATCTTTATACGACCCTGAGCAAAACGCCCTGCGGCTCGTATATCGAGGGCAAAAAACAGGAATTGGGCGAGAAGCAGAAGCGGCGTACCCTCTCCGGCACGACCATCCACGAAGTCCACAGACTGCTGGGAACCGCTTTCCAGTATGCTGTGGAGTGGGGCATCATCATCAAAAGCCCTGTTCCTGTGGACAGCCCCAAGAAGTCCACACAGGAGCGCACCATCTGGACAGTAGATGAAATGCGGGCCGCTCTGGACAGCATGGAAGACCCCGTTCTGCATCTGGCAGTCCACCTCACTCTGGTCGGTGCGCTGCGAGAGGGCGAGATCGTTGGTCTGACTCCCGATGATATTGACTTCGATGCCGCCGATGGCATCGGAACATTCCGCATCAACAAATCCATGCAGCGGGTGCGGAAAGAAGCCTTGAATCAGGTAGACGATGGCTGTATCATCAAAATTTTCCCGGACAAGCTGGAGCGCAGCACCACTTCCCTCATTCTGAAAAGCACCAAAACGGCGTCTTCCTGCCGTACCATCTTCATGACCTCTGCTCTGAAAGAGGAATTGAAGAAGTGGCTGAAGCAGCTGGCGGCAGACGAGAGGAAAGACCCAACACGTTACCATGACAGTGGAATGCTGTTCCGTTTGCCCAACGGTCTGGCGGTAGAGCCTGTGTTGATTCGCAAGAAGTTCCTCAAATGGCAGGATGCACACCCGGAGTTCCCTCGTATTGTGTTCCACGGTCTGCGGCATTCCAGTGCGACTTATCAGCTGATGATCTCCGGCGGCGATGTGAAGGCTGTTCAGGGAACCACTGGACACGCTACGGCAGATATGCTGGTGAACACCTACGCCCATATCCAGCAGTCCTCTCGTGTTGAACTAGGGAAGAAGTTCGAGGAAGGGTTCTATGCTAAGTCCGAAAGCCCCAGCCCACAGGCTGTACCCGCCGCAGGCGAACCGACCATCTCTATGACTGCTCTGCTGGAACTTCTGAAGAACGCAGACCCCGAAGTAAAGGCGCAGCTCCGTCTGGCTCTTCTGACCTGATGCAAAATTTACCACGCATTTCAAGGTAATTCCAGCCCATGCAGAG
>ERZ1034730.740-NODE-740-length-10822-cov-5.644376_pt1 | contig 10822 bp, 7 predicted proteins | sample MGYA00520650_ERZ1034730 | MGnify/ENA primary metagenome ERZ1034730 (study PRJEB33766, sample SAMN09781702) | gut metagenome | biome: gut microbiome | host: Homo sapiens | place: Madagascar | study: EMG produced TPA metagenomics assembly of the PRJNA485056 data set... | reverse complement strand
GAAGCCAAGGCAAATACAAACTTGCCAGGCTTCCTTTTATTTCATTTATATAAACGAGAACCACTATACCAAGGTTCCGTGCTTATCTATGTGATCAGGGCTTCTTTAGAAAAAAAACGCCCTAGAATTACTTCTTTACTTTCAAGCCGCTCTCAATGCTTGCCAGTTCATCGCTGAACTCAGCGTCCACCTTCAAGCGTTCCTCCACCTTCGTAGTACTGTGGATAACGGTGCTATGATCACGATTACCAATCAGTTTGCCCACTCTCGAAGCAGGCATCTTGATGAGTTTCTGTGCCAGATACATCGCCACCTGACGTGCCTCCACATACTCACGCTTGCGGCTCTTGCTGTTTACGGCAGCCACCGTCACCTTATAATGAGAGCATACAGCCTCTACCACTTCATCAAGGGTGAGAGTCTTGGTACTCTCCTCTACCTTCACGGCACGCTTTACCACGCGTTCTGCCAACTTGATATCGATGCTGCTGTTGTAAACGATGCTATAAGCCAACAGACCATTGATGGCACCCTGCAAGTCACGAACACTGCCGTTACAGGTCTGGGCGATGTAAGAAACCACATCCTTAGGAATCTTCAAGCCGTCTTTGCGAACCTGACTGCTCACAATATCGACACAAAGTTCCACATTTGGCTTCTCCAACTCAGCTACCAATCCACAAGAGAAACGGGTAATCAGACGGTCTGGCATGTCCTTCAACTCCACAGGAGGTCGGTCGCTTGCCAGAATGATTCGCTTACCATTGCGGAAGAGGTGGTTGAAAATATGGAAGAAGGTGTTCAAGGTCTTAGCCTTTCCTGCCCAATCCTGCACATCATCCACAATCAGAATATCGATAGACTGATAGAAGTTGATGAAATCGTTGCTTGCATTATGCAGCACAGCATCCGTATATTGCGTCTGGAAGAGACGGGCACTTACGTAAAGCACTCGTTTCTGAGGATACAACTGCTTGGCTCTCAATCCGATGGCATTCACCAAATGAGTCTTTCCGCTACCAGAAGGACCATAGACAAACATCGGGTTAAACTGCGTAGTGTTCGGATGCTCAGCAATAGACAATCCCACCGATCGAGGCAGCTTGTTGCTGTCTCCCTCTACGTATGTATTAAAGGTGAGCTTTGGGTCAAGCTGGGTATCAATGTCTTCCTGCTGCTGAACATCGGCTGGCATTCCTACCTGCTGATTCATCGCATTTCGCGAGGCATCAACATCGTCGCTCGCTTCGGCATCTACTCCCTGCGCCACAGGCTGCTGTTTATCAGCAGCTACCACACGATAGGTGAGACGGATTCCGTCGCCAAAATTTCGATGAAGCACCTTACTTAACAAGCCAACATAATTCTGTTCCAAGTACTCGTATACAAACGGACTTGGAACTTGAACCAATAAAGTCTTAGTCGAAGGTTTATACGACTCGAAGACTATTGGTCTAAACCATGTATTATATTGCTGCTCCGAAACATTATCCTTTATGAACAAAAGACTATTGTCCCAAAGCGCCTTTGGACTTGCTAACATTGACACTTATTACCTAATATTTTAAATTGTTTAATTAACCTATTTTTAAAGATTTTGAAATATCTCCACACCACCTGGATGCGAAATCGGTTGCAAAGTTACGAAAAAAAACGGAGAGTAGCAAATCACCCCATTTATAATATTTTAAGACACACTTACAACCAACTGAGAATCAAGCAACTAAGAAAGTTATCCACAGTTGCGTTTTAGTGACAGTGAAACAATTTTGCAACACCCCGAAATGGCTAAACTACAACAAGTTCGGCTCACATTTCGGGGCGTGAAACATCGTCTTTATTATTTAGACAAAATTAATTTAAGCTGTTTCCTGATTTCCTAGCATTTTAGGACAAAAACGCCCCTTTTACTTGTCTTTCTTGCCGAAGATAGAGAAGTGAACATAACGCTTTGGATGCGCCTTCAGGTCGATGACCAGAGAATCTGCGTGCGACATCGTAGAGGTCAGGTTGTCATAGAGCTTGGTATCGTTCATCAACAAGCCCAGACTACCCTTTCCGCTGTTCAACTGGTCGGTAAACTTCTGCGCACCCTCCAGTGTGGCATTCACTCTGTTGAGTGTGCCCTGCACATCGAGGCTAGCCAGGTTTGCCGTCAGTCGATTGGTATTATCAAGCACGCCATTCGCCTTGCCTATCATGCCAGGAACCTGCTTGTTGAGACCAGCCATCAGCGTATTCAACTCTCGGGTAGAAACGGTGAGGTTGTTGGTGATAGTCTCCACGTTGTGAAGCGAAGCTGCCAGGGCAGGATCAGCCAGAAGGGCATTCACATTTGTGAGGATGGAATCCAACTTAGGCAACATCTTCTCTACCACCGGCACCAGTTCGGCAGCCTTTCCCATCATTCCGGCGTTCACATAGCCGGGAATAATATCACCTGGTTCTATTCTCTGGCGCGGATTGTTGGCAAGCAAAAGGTTCACCTGGAGATTGCCCATGATGTCTTTCTCTATCTCAGCCTTGCTCCCCGCAGGAATTCTCAAATCCTTATTGATATCGGCCTTCACCTTGATAGGACCATCACCCGAATAGTCGAAATCCACCTTGTCTACCGTTCCCACCTTGTAACCATCGGCATAGATAGGAGTAGAGGCGCCCAGACCCTGGATGTCATCAAACGTCATATAATAGGTGTTGTTGGTAGAAAACAGGTTGATGCCTTTCAGAAAATTGATTCCGAAATACATCACCAAGATACCAACAACAGCGACTAACGCTATCCTAATTTCCTTTGTAAGTTTCATATCTATCTAATTTTGTTCTTTTTATTATCTGTTCCTATTCTGCTTGAATTCTCGGATAGCCTGATTCACATCATACTTCTCTCCATTCTTGAAGGCAATGATGAATGCTTCCGGGAACTTCTCCATCTTTTCCTTGCGCAAGCGATAAATCTCATTATAGTTGGTAGATGCCCCCAAGGTGTATTTCACCAGGTTGCCCTCCTGGAAGCTGTCGAATTCCGTTTCACCCTTGAAATGAGCATCGCCCTTTCGGAGATTCCGATTACCTACGAATATCTGAAGTTTGAACACCGGTGCATCTTTCGGAGCATTTCGCGACTGAGATGCTACCGTATCAGCCTTTCTGTCAGAATCATCAGTTTTTGATGCTCTCGTTCTTCTTACGGGTTCCTGCTTCTTCACCCTTCTGTTTTCCGCCTCTTCCTTATAAGAATCCGGAACGATTTTCGGCAGGGTGCTTTCCTGTCGATTCGCAGCACGATAAGGCACGGAAACCGACCGGTCGTACTTATTCTTATACTTGGCGAAAGCCTCATAGATGCCTTTGGCAATGTCGTCAACCTTGGCATTATCATTCAAGAGCCGCTCCTCATCAGGCGTAGTGATGAAACCCAACTCTATCAAACAGCTCGGCATCGAAGTTTCTCTAAGCACCAGGAATCCAGCCTGATGTACGCCCTTATCAGGACGACAACCGCTATCGCACACGCTGCGCTGAATCATTCGAGCCAGATCCACGCTGCGCTCCATGTTCTTACCCTGGATGAACTCGAAGATGATGTAACTCTCAGAAGATTTCGGGTCGAAACCTTCGTAAGTCTGCTCAAAGCCCTTCTCCATCGAAATCACTGAGTTCTCTCGCATCGCCACATCCAGATTGTCCTTGGCGCGGTGCATACCCAGCGTATAGGTTTCGAAGCCACGTGCCACCTTGCCTGCCGGAAGCGCATTGGTATGCACGGAGATAAACAGGTCGGCATTGGCACGGTTGGCGATATTCGCACGCTCGTGAAGCGGAATAAACACATCCTGCTTTCGGGTATAGATAACACGCACCTCAGGCATGTTCTGTTCCACGTATTTACCGAAGCGCAGAGCCACGGTAAGATTGATATTCTTCTCCATGGAGATGGCACCTCTTGCACCAGCATCATGGCCGCCATGTCCTGGGTCGATAACCAGCGTAAAACGCTTGTTGGCTGCGAACGCCGTCACTACCAGCATACACATCAAAGCCAACAGCAATGTTATTTTCTTACACATCATTCAGATGATTTTGCAAAATTACTACTTTATTATCAGAAAACCTAAATCTACAGTTAAGTTTTATCATTTGTTAATACAACTTCCACCCCAGCGCCGTCACTATCGGCTCCCATCGGCGGATTTATCTTGGTAACAGACAATTGTATTTCCTTGATGGAAGGATAGGCGGCAAAGAGCGAATCGCCGATTCTGCCAGCCACATGCTCAAGAAGCTTGCTAGGCTTCGCCATTTCTCTTTTCAGCAGTTCATACACCTCGGCGTAATTGATGGTGCCGCTGAGTTCATCGGTCTGCATGGCACGGGTGAAATCGTATTCCAGCGACAGATTGACGAGATAATCGTTGCCCACCGTATTCTCTTGCTCCAGCACTCCATGATAGGCATGGAAGCGAATATTCTTAAGAAAGATCTTACTGCTCTTCACCATCGCCAGCATTTTCTAGAGAGTTATTTTCTTCAACACCGTTCCTTTCATCAACAACGTTCTTCTCCTCTCCATTCTCTTCGTTGAGATACTTCTTAAGGGCTCTCTCCACTCCCACACGCCAGGTGTTGAGGGTTTCAGAGGTAAGCTGAAGCTGATCAACCAGTTTGATGACGTTGGCGATAGGCATGCGATAGCGCAGCACGCCGGAAATCAGCTTGGCATAGTTCCAATACTCCGGATTGAACTTCTCGCTCAATCCCTCGACGGTAATCTTATAGCCACGCTTGTTGACAAACTGGAAGTCGTATCGTTTCTGTCCCTCTCCGGTCACAGTCTTGATAATCTTTCCCTTGGTCACGGATTTCGGGAGCATGATGCCTTCGTCTTCATCCTGCAAACCGGTAAATATCTCGTATGGATGCCCGTTGAGCAATCCCACCAGGGCAACCCATTTTTCTTTATTATTCTGGTATCTCACCACATCACACTCCAATTCCTTAGGGCGCACTTCCACCACCTCCGGGTCGCAGAGGGTACCATGCGTCTCATTAGAGATCATTTTAGCCAAAGGTAGATGGAGTTTTTCCCAATCGGTGGTTTCTCCATCAAAATGCTCGTGAAGAGTAGCCAAACCGGCCTTCATCTCCGCCAGAAAAGCCTGGCTAGCTTCTTCGAAGCTCATATCTTCAGTATATTTCATATCAAACGTTTAATAATTAGCTGCAAAATTAAAACAATATTTCTAAAATATGAAACGTTTGGGCAGATATTTCTTCAAAAATTCGCTGATTGAACGATAATTAACCAAAAAATGCTATAGAAGACGGCTGTTTTCGGAAAACTTTCAGTATCTTTGCATTAAAAAGGAAAAAAAATATGGAATCAATCAAGAACAGAACCTCTATCCGCAAATATGCCGACAAAGAGGTAACAGATGAACTTTTGAACCAGTTGCTCGAAGAGGCGATGCGCACCCCTACCATGGGCAACCTGCAGCTCTACAGCGTAGTGGTAACCCGAAGCAAAGAAGGCAAGAAAGCCCTGGCTCCTGCCCACTTCAACCAGCCGATGGTAACAGGCGCTCCTGTGGTGCTCACCATCTGCGCCGACTATCGCCGCACCACCCTCTGGGCGGAAAACCGCAAGGGTACTCCGGGATACGACAACATCCTCTCGTTCATGAATGCGGCTACCGACGCCCTGCTCTTCACCCAGACATTCACCAACCTGGCAGAAGAGGCTGGTTTGGGAACCTGCTTCCTGGGCACCACGGTCTACATGCCAAAGATGATCATCGACACCCTGAAACTGCCGAAACTCGTGATGCCAGTTGCTACACTCACCATAGGATGGCCAGCCGAACAGCCTGCCCAGACCGACCGCCTGCCATTGCGCAGCATCATCCACAACGAGCATTTCGAGGATTATACCCCAGAAAAGATTGATGATTTCTATGCCGAGAAGGAAGCACTGGAAGAGAATAAGGAGTTTGTACGCATCAACAACGTAGAAACCCTCGCCCAGGTATTCACCGACATCCGATATACCAAGAAGGATTGCGAAGCCATGAGCATCGGTTTTCTCGATGCCCTCAAGCAACAGGGATTCCTCAAGTAAACAAAAAAGCGCATCAGAATTCTGATGCGCTTTTTTGTTTACTTGTTAAAACCGGTAACCTCCACATATGGAGCCTGACCTCTGCCATCCTCATCGCGATAAGAAACCTTGATCTTCTTGCACTCATTCGGCATCAGACTGAAGTAGTTGTCGCTGTAGATAACAGGCAGAATCTGCTCGCCATCACCACCCTTCAGGTTCAAACGGATCAAGAGAGCTGGCACATTGCCCGTGTTGCGGATTTCAACCTCGCCAATCCACTCTTCACCCTGCTGAACAAAGCGCTTGCCACTGATGGCAACCGTTGCCTTTGGCAGTTTAGAAAGTGCCTGGAGATTATCCTCCTCCTTACCCATCACGTAGAAGTTGTCAGATACAACCTGGTTGTTCTGCTGAAGCGTCAACTTGATGTAATAAACAGTCTCATCCGGCTCGCTTACGCTTACCGCATCAAGAGTCTGGTCTTCACCCACATTCACTTCCTGGCTATCCTCCTTAATCAGCTTTCCGTACATATCGAAAATCTGAGCCTTAGCCACCAGACCGTTCTTGGCGCCACCGGCAAAGTTAACCACCTCGGCAACCTTCTTCACTGGATTATACTGGATATGCAATGGCTCGCAAGCCTTCTTCACACCAAAGTAAGCAGCGGTTGGCTCGAAATAATAATCATAGGTACACCAAACCATGCTTGGCCAGCAGGCATGACTCATCCAGATGAGCAAACCGAGACGGTCTTGCTGAGAAGACTCGTACATCGCACGATAGCCATCATAGTTCAGCCACTGTGCCCACTTGGTAAACTGCTCTGCACTCTGAGGCTTGCCATATCGCTTTTCCATGATGTTGTTGAAAGATTCACCTCCCTGGGCACCCTTCAATGTATAATCATGCTGTCCCCAGGCATCGTTTTGTGGCCACAGATGCTCCGGTTCCATCATTCTGCTCAGCGATTCGAAGGTAGGAACATTAGGCATACCACGCTCCGAATGCAACTTATGGCTCTGGTTAGCGAAGTAGAAAGATGGTGACTTCATCTGGTAAGGACCATGACCGCTCACACCCAGGTCGGCTGAGCTAGGAATATAGCCCAACTGTGGATGAATCGCCTTCACCTGCTCTCTCAGCACCTTATCAATGGATGCAGGAGGGAAGCCCTCGTTTCTGCCGCAATAGATGCCGATACATGCATGACTACGGATGCGGGAGATGTAATCGGCAGAGTTCTCAAGGAACATCTTGTCGTCATCAGGGTCTGGTCCATCCCATGGGTTCGCCAGCCAGAAGTCCTGCCATATCATGATACCATGCTTATCGCATGCCTCGTAAAGTTCCTCATCGCCAATCTGTCCTACCCAGTCGCGAATCATGTTGTAGTTCATCTCCTTATGGTAACGCACGGCTGCATCATATTCACGTCCGCGATAGTTGAGGTTGGTCTCCGAGAAGCCCCAGTTACCGCCCAGCGGATTCAATCGCTTTCCGTTGATGTAAATCTTGGTCTGGGTCTCCAGGTCGGCATAGCTCATCTGGCGGATACCTGCCTTATAGGTCACCTCAGAAAGCATCTCGCCGGAAGCCTTATCTGATACCTTGAATCCGGCATCATATAAATAAGGTGAACCATAACCATTAGGCCACCAGAGATTCATGCGCTGGTTCTTGAGCTGCGGATAATCAGCAGGCGCAAAAGCCACCTCACGCTTTTCGTTTGGCTGCAGACTTACTTCCTTCTCGAACTTAATTTTTCCGATATAACCCGTCAGTTTCACGGTCTTTGCCACAGCGTCCGCATTCTGCAGGAACACAGATGGTGTCATCGTTGCAAGGGTATCAGGCAAGTTTAATATAGATGTAACCACTGGGTCTGAAACACTTACGCCATTATCATGAGTTAGATATACATCATTCCAGATACCGATTTCACGCCCTGGGGTATTGGTAATCCAGTCCCATCCGATAGAAGCGTGGAAGGTAGGGTTATCGGCACCCAACTCACCACCGTTCAAATCGGTGTTCTGAAGATTCTTCTGCTTCACCACGCCGAAGTGTGCATTCTTGATAACATGCACCTCCAACTTGTTGGCACCAGGCTTTAACTTATTCGTCACGTCGATGCGTGAGCGGATAAATGCGCCATCGATACGTCCAATCTTCTGACCATTCAGAAGGATATCTGCCTTCCAGTTGATACCATCGAAGTTAAGATAGGTATGCTGGTTCTTGTTGGCAGATGGCTGATGATTGATGGTGGTACGATACCAGAAATCAGAATTGAAGAACGACTCCGAAATCTGTCGCATATTGTCATCGTAGCGGTTATCAGGCACCGCCCCTATGTTCATATAGCTGGTGAGCACAGTTCCAGGAACGGTAGCCTGAATCCAGGCATCGCTTCCCTCGCGGCGCAACAGCCACTGGTTGAGCATCTGCTTGCCGTTCTTGGAAGCCAACGTATTGGCTGCCTCGGCATGCAAACCGCCCTTACCCATCACCTGCATTTCAGACAAGGCGAATCTGCCGGAAGCATCCGGTTCTATCAGCTGCAATCTTACATATCTGCCATGGCCCTTGCATGCCACCTTCTCTACCAGTCCCTTCTGTTTCTGCTGTCCCAGGGTAGCAATATCACTCCAGTTCTTGGCATCATTGGATACCTGAATCTTTCCGTGGCGAGCCTTGTTTACCCAGAAGAGATTCACCTGGTCGAAGTCGGCCTCTGTACCCAAATCTACATAGAGCCACTGTGCCTTGGAACTCAACTTATTGGTCAAGCCAGATTTCCAGACGCTTGAGAAATGCATGGATGGACGCCATGAAGTGGTATTATCAATAAGTTTGATACGCCACCATGCAGCACCCTTCATCTTCAGTTCGATGCGTACATGCTCATAGTTGCCCTGCTTCTTCAAAGGAATGGCAACATTCAGTTTTCTGAGTGGCAGGCGCACCACGTCCTGGAACTTGTTAGGGTCGGAGCTCACCTGCTGCTTGGTAGCCTCACCAGGAAGTCCGGCGCCTTTCTCCTCGCCGAGCACCTCCCATTTGGTACCATTATGCGAACCCAAAACACGAATCACATAACCTTCGGAAGCCTTTTCCTTGTAGTAAGCCAGCTCACCGGTGAACTTCAGATTCTTGAGGTTCACCTTCATGGCATCCCAGTTGAACTCCACGAAAGCATCTTCACCTTTAATATATTGGCTTGTCACCGTATTGCCGTCAATCATCTTCTCCTTGTCACGGTTAGACAGCTCGCCCTCATTGGTTTTCACGCACAAGAACGAAGGAGCCTTACTGGTGATGATTCCATCGGTTACGAGATGTCCCGTAAGATTGAAATCAGCATTGGATGAAGTATACACCATACGGTTCAAAGCGATGTTCCTGTAGGTTTGGTCCTTCACCATCTTAGGAGCCGTAAACTGAGATGGGCGTCCCGGATACTGTCCGATGCCCCTAGTTTCGGTCAGATTATCAGCATACGTCAAGCCTAGACTTTGGCTGAGTAAAGCTAAAAACATAACTGCTTGTTTCTTCATTTTTGTTTATTGAATAATTGATCTTACTAAGTTTTTGTGCAAAGTTACAAAAAAAATAGAAACCACGCTATATTTTAAACTAATTTATTTATTCTTTCTGGTTTTAACAAACATTATTCACCCATTTAATAAAGTATTATGGCAACAGTAAAAGTAAAATTCAGAGCATCCTCGGTGCCAGGAAAGGAAGGCACATTGTATTATCATCTCATACACCAGCGCAGCCTGCGCTGGATGAGTACCGACTATCATGTCTTTCCAGACGAGTGGAACGACAAGAAGTCGGCTATCATAGTTTCTAACCATAACAACAGACAGGCACATCTGCAGCTCATCCAATCAAAGATAGATTGGGAGATGAAGCAGATGCAGCGTATCATCCGTGACAAGGAGATGGATGGCATCCCTTATACCATTGATGACATCGCCAAGGAGATACAGCAGCTGCCACCGAACAAAAGTGTCTTCACCTTCTTCCGCCAACAGATAGCCAAGAAGGAGCAGATGCAGTGCATTGGTACCAAGAGCAACTACACCAGTGCCGCCAACCGATTTATGGAGTTTCGTAATCACGAAGACCTCACCTTCTCTCAGATGACCAGCGAGATGATGGAAATGTATCAGGCATGGCTGTTCAACAGAGGTATCGGACAAAACACCGTGTCCTTCTATCTGCGAACCCTGCGCACACTCTACAACAAGGCAGTGGAAACAGGCCATGCGCCAGCCAAGGATATCTTTGCTCACGTGCAGACCGCTAACGTGAGAACTGCCAAACGAGCCATTACTGTAAAGGATATTCGTAAAATAGAAAACCTGAACTTGCCAATAGGCTCCTCCCTTGACAAGGCACGAGACCTGTTTTTGCTCAGTTTCTATCTCCGAGGAATGGCATTCGTGGATATGGCGTTCCTGAAGAAGACCGACTTGAAGTGTGGCTTAGTGAACTACAACCGTCGCAAGACCCACCAAAACCTCAATATCGAGTGGATGAAGCCGATGCAAGCCATCATCGACAAGTACGCCCAACAAACGAAGGACTCCCCTTACCTGCTACCCATCTTGACAGGCAAGGAATCCTCTCCATACACGGCATATCGCAAGGTAGAGCACAACACCAACTACAACCTGAAGAAAATCGGTGAGATGGTAGGCTTGAAGA
>ERZ1034730.735-NODE-735-length-10873-cov-6.041875_pt1 | contig 10873 bp, 9 predicted proteins | sample MGYA00520650_ERZ1034730 | MGnify/ENA primary metagenome ERZ1034730 (study PRJEB33766, sample SAMN09781702) | gut metagenome | biome: gut microbiome | host: Homo sapiens | place: Madagascar | study: EMG produced TPA metagenomics assembly of the PRJNA485056 data set... | reverse complement strand
GCAGCTGCTGGAGCTGGGCAAGCCAGTGGTGCTGGCTCTGAACATGATGGACATTGTAGAAAAGCGGGGCATGGAGATTGACCTGCACCGTCTGCCGGAGATGCTGGGCATCCCGGTAATCCCGGTCTCCGCCCGTCAGCGCCGTGGGCTGGATATTCTGCTCCATGCCGCCGCCCACCACAAGGATTGCACCGACCCGGACTGTTTGATCCACCACCATAAGGTCCGCTCCAAACACCGGCACGATCACCACGCAGAGTATGCCATGGTCTATTCCGATGAGATCGAGGACAAGATCGACCAGATCATGCCGGAGCTGAAGCGTCGTTATCCAGGTCTGACGAACTACCGCTGGCATGCGCTGAAGCTGCTGGAGGAGGATAAGGAGATCACGGAGAAGTACCCGGTGAACCTTCCCCAGGTGCTGGATTGCAGCTACGAGTCGGACATCATCAACCAGAAATATGACTTCATCGGGGAAATCATCGGTGAAGTCCTACTCCACAAGGAACGGCAGGACCTGCTCACCGAGCGGGCGGACAAGCTGCTCACCAGCAAGGTGTGGAGTATTCCCATCTTTCTGGGAATCATGGCCGTTACCTTCTTTTTGACCTTTACCATTGGCGACTGGATCAAAGGATATTTTGAGCTGGGCATTGACTGGCTTTCCGGCGTGGCGCAAAGTGGTCTGACGGCAGTTCACGCCGGGACAATCCTCACCTCGCTGATGGTGAACGGTATCATCGGCGGCGTGGGCACCATTGTCACATTTCTGCCCAATATTTTGATTCTTTTTTTATGTCTGGCACTACTGGAGGACAGCGGTTATATGGCCCGTGTGGCCTATGTGATGGAGGGCATCATGAGCAAGCTGGGGCTTTCCGGCAAAGCCTTCATTCCCATGCTGCTGGGATTTGGCTGTACGGTTCCCGCCATCATGGCTTCCCGTGCGCTGGAAAACAAGCGGGACCGCTTCAAGGTCATGCTGGTAACGCCATTTATGAGCTGCAACGCCCGGCTGACCATCTACATTTTGTTCTCCGAGATGTTTTTCGGAGACAACGCCATGCTGATGGCTTACTCCATGTACCTGATTGGCATTGTGGTTGCCATTGTGGTGTCCGCCGTCATCCACCTGCTGGATCGGAAAAAGAGCGTCAATTACCTGATGATCGAACTGCCGGAGTATAAGCTGCCCGATTCCCGGACGGTGGCCATCTATGTGTGGGAGAAGGTCAAGGATTATCTGGAAAAGGCAGGCACTACGATTTTTATTGCCACACTGGTTATTTGGTTTCTGTTAAATTTCGGCCCCCAGGGCTATTCACCGGATATGTCCCAGAGTTTCGGGTCCATGCTTGGTAAGTGGCTGGTTCCCTTCTTTGCACCCATTGGTCTGGGTTTCTGGCAGATAGCTGTGGCACTAATTGCCGGTATCTCCGCCAAGGAAGTGGTGGTGTCCAGCTGTGCTGTGTTGTTCGGCATTGTCAACGCCAGCTCGCCAGAGGGGATGAGTGCTTTTGCATCTGCATTGAACGGTATCGGCTTCGGGCCTCTCAATGCCTTCAGCCTGATGGTGTTTTGCCTGCTCTATATTCCCTGTGCGGCGGCTCTGGCTACCATTCGCAAGGAGTCAGGCAGTTGGATATGGATGGGATTTACTGCCCTTTTCCAGCTAGCGGTGGCATGGATTGTTACTTTTGTAGTGTATCAGATCGGCTCTCTTCTTGCTCATGTTGTCGATGGTCTTTGCGGTCTTGAAATCAATCGTATTGTTCATAGGCGTTACCTCCAAATTTTTGCAAACAAAAAAGACCCCACAGGGTCTTGCGTTACGGGTCAGCGCTCGTTGCGGCGCTGTTGCTTTTTCTGCCACGCATCCAGAAGCTGGATGATTTTCTCTTCCATCTGTTTGGGCGTGTAGCTGCGGGGAAAATACTTCCGCAGGGTCTCATTTTTGATGGTCCGGTGTCTTTCTCGCTCTTTTTCTCCTGCCCCATCACATCAAAGGCTTTTTCGTAGCTGAACTCTCCCTGCTGTGCCATCTTTTTCAGGTGCTGCGCCTGCGATAAGGACGGTGCATTCTGGGTGTCGTTCATTGCTTCTAAAAAATCCCGCTGTTGGCTTTCGTCCAGATAGGACAGCTCCACAGCGGGATTGAAGGAGATTTTCTTTTCGTCTACCATGTCCAGCAGTTCCGGGATAAGGTTGGTCAGGCGGATGAAACGCTGGATTTGCGTTTTACTCTCACCTGCATCACTGGCGACCTGTTCAACCGACCACAACTTCTGACCAACTTGGTCAGAAGTTAAATCCGACCTAGCACCTTGATTTTTTATCGCTTCCAGCTTCATTTTGTAGGCAAGAGCCCTCTCACTGGGGAGGATGTGTTCACGCTGAAGATTGCTGTCTACCATCAATATCACAGCAGCATCGTCCGACATCTGCCGCACAATGACCGGCAGCGTTTCCAGCCCGGCAAGTTTAGCCGCATACTGACGGCGGTGCCCGGAGATGATCTCGTAGCCGTCACCGTCCGGGCGAGGGCGGGCGATCAGCGGAGCCAGCACACCGTACTGTGCGATGCTCTCCACCGTCCGGGTCATGGCTTCATCGTCCAGCACCTTGAAAGGGTGGTTGGTGAAGGGGTGCAACGCATCAATGGGAATCTGCTGTACCTGTTCCCGCTGTTCCTCCTGTCGATTTTCCTCGGTGGAAAACAGGTCATCTAGCCCTTTCAGAGCTAAGTTTCCGCTGTCGATCGGCATCTGCCAGCACCTCCTTTGCAAGAGATTGGTAGGCTTCTGCCACCTTGCCTTTGGGGTCATGCTGGAAAATGCTCTTGCCTGCCGCACTGGTTTCAGCCGCACGGACGGACCGTGGGATAGTCGGCTCAAACACTTTCAAGTGCTTTCCGTATGCCTGCCGGATCAGGTTGCTGATCTGCTTTCCATAATTGGTGCGGCTGTCGGTCATGGTGAGCAAGATACCCTCAATTTTCAACTTCGGGTTGATCTGCCGCCGGACCTTCTGCACCGTCTGCAAAAGCTGTTCCAAGCCTTTTGCGGAAAGATACTGTGCCTGCACGGGAATCAGGGCAGCGTCTGCCGCCGCCAGTGCGTTGATGGTGAGCATCCCCAGCGAGGGCATACAGTCCAGCAGGATATAATCGTACTCCCGTTTGGCACTGTCCAGCACCTGTTTCAGCATCTTTTCTCGGTTCATGCTGTTTACCAGAGCCACTTCCAGCCCTGCCAGTTCGATGTTGGCAGGAATCAGGTCAACGCCCTCCGCATGGTGAAAAATGCCCTCGCCGGGCGGAATGGGCTGGTCGTTCATGGCTTTCTGCATCAGGGTGGAGAGGGTGGTGGGCAGTTCATCGGGCTGCTGCCAGCCCATGCTGATGGTCAAAGATCCCTGCGGGTCGGTGTCCACCAGCAGAACTTTTTTGCCCTCGGCTGCAAGGCCAACACCCAGATTTTCACAGGTGGTGCTTTTTCCCACACCGCCTTTTTGATTGGTGACTGCAATAATCGTAGCTTTCTTTGCGATAACATCACCCCGCTTTCGGAGAACCACGCGCAAAGTCGTGGTTCGTTTTGTTCTGATAGTAGTTCACATGTAACACTTCACGTTATACCAACTGTTACAAACAAATTAAAGTCATGGGCTAAGTCTATAACAGTGTTTTCAAAAGAATCAATATCATTCTCAATTTCGATAATTGTATCATCGGGGAGAGAATCTGCGCCCGGAATATTTTCTTTTTTGATTTTCTCGAATTTTGCTCTTGTTAATTCTTGAATATCAATACAAAGATACCAAGCTTCAGAAAGTGACATTACTAAAGCATATCTGCTGGAACCTTTTTCTGACCGAAATGCTTTTATTAGTGCAATTAATACTTTGCAAACCGAGCAGTAGCGTTCATACAAGGTTCCTTGTTTATGATAATGCGTATGCTGCCGTGTGTAGAGAATTTCTTTGTAAAAAGTCTCTAGTCTGTCTATTTGTACCTTATGGTGGTTGTAAAATTTCTCCGTGAAATCCAAGAATTCCATTTCATCGGTTTTGTTTGTATCGTTAACTCCAAAAATTTCTTGAAGGTCAACACAATATCCGTTTTTGTCAGGATGTTTTGCGGGCATGGCAATATTATATCCACAATCGTTTCGTACCAACTCATTATCAGAACTTGAATAATACCGCACACCGATGTAATCTGTACTGTTTTTTATCCAAATCATAAGCATTTGGGGAATAATATAAGCTTCAACAAACGATTTTCCCTTTTCTTTTGCAATGACTGAACAAGAAGCGATCAGTGGAAGGATAAAACAATATCCTCTGGCAAAAGACTTGCGTTCATCTTCCGTCCAACGTTCTTTTGGAAGTTCAGAAATAAGACTAAGTGTCGATGTTAAAGGGTTGAGATCTAATTGAATCAATTTTTTGTCATGCTTGACGGCCTCGAATTTTGCCCATTGAAATGAATCAGGCATTTTACACTCATACCATGCTACTCGTTTAGCACTTGCCATATAACTACATGGCATTCCGGGAACACTAAATCGATTCGCAGATGCCAAGTGTCTTGAATTGCATGGAATGTGCAGGAATTGAAGTCGGTTATATTTATTATTTCCAGCCATAATCCGATAATATGGAATAGCATCAGCCACATATGCACTTGCCCGTCCAACTGGAGCAGTCGGCAGATGATTCTTCACACTATCCATAGCCTGATTGAAGATGTTGAAAGCTTCGATGTAGCGGTTATCAACATAAAGCTCATATGCTTGCATCAGTCTATCAGAAAAAAACTTAATTTGTTCTTTTTCTTCAGAGATCATAAAAGTAGTTGTCATAATGCGCCTATTGTAATCATCCATCCAATTCTTCAAGCACTCATAAACTGTTTGGTTGCCTTGGTCTAGCGGGAATCGATATTCTTTTATCCATGAAAGCTCACGGTTCCAATCAAATGCACTTGGCATATTTAATCTCCTACATTTTTCCACCTATTTATCAATGGGGAGTCTGCTTAGCCCTTCTTCACGTACTTTGCACGCAGTTCATTCACGATTTGCTGATAGCTGGCTTGACCGCTGCCAATGCGGTCAAGGTTGCTGCGTGTATCTTTGCTGATAGTCATGCCCTCAATGGCAAAGGTGCCATACACATTGCGGAGATTGCTCTTGTGCTGGGCAGGGGTAGTGTACTTGACACTCATGGTTTGGCCTGGCCTCCTTCTAATTTACATGATACTATATAAAGTTTATCGTGTATGTGTCCTATTGTCAATCTATAACTTGATGCCAAATGTAAAAAGCGCAGCTTTCATTCTTTCCGAGTAGAAGTTGCGCTTCTACGTTACATCGTATTTTATTGTAAATTAGGATGCGATACATCTGAACCCCATGTGAGTTGCATCTCAAGGGCCTGTAGCTCACTTGTCCGCCAACCATATTACGCCCCAAACTGCATCATCTTGAAAATCAGCGGCTTGGAAAGCATACTTGCGAGAGAGAAAGGTCGTTGGGATGGCAGAATATTTTATATAGACGAATATGCGTTGATTTTCCTTTTCTCACGGTGTGCAAGGTGTGCACAAAAGCGATATTGCTGGGAGAGCGTTCGGTTCGCATCCGAGAGGTCAAGGGTTCGAATCCCTCTAGGTCCACTTTTAGCAGCAGCGTAATTTTAACGCTGCTGCTTTTCTTTTGCGTACACATAAGTCACACGTTGGCTTTGTGACCTGGAGGGATTCGAACAGCACGGCCCTGCTGCAGGCAGGGCAAGCACTTCGCTCTCCTGCAGTTCCATCTGGCAGCTGTCTTTTCCTGTCTTGCTTTCAACATTCAGTCCGTAAGGATCCGAGCCTCCTGTGCTGCTGTCAGCAAGACTTTTGGTGCCGCAAGCCATCAGAACTATAAGCAGGAGAAGCGAGACCGTCCTTATTTTCTGTTTCTTTGCAGGGTCTCCTATTCTTTATCCAGTTATCTAAAAATTGCATCTGCTCTTTTGTATGAAACCAGTGCTCTCCGCCCGGCATAACGGTCAGCTCTGCGTTGTTCTTTTTTGCAAAGGCTTTTATGGTTTCCATGGAGGTCAGATCATCCTTTTCACCATACAAAATGTGGGTAGGGATTTCCCATGAAACCGGATGCTCCCGAACATAGCAGAGATATTCCCACGACAGCGTTTCGCCAGATGTTGTAGGAATTTCCAGCTTCTCTGCAAGCTCTGCTTCAGAGACGCCAGCCCACCGCATCATGTTGCAGATCAACTGCTCCATATCAACTACCGGAGAAATAAAATAGCTGGCATCTACCAATTTTTCATTCAATGATGCGAAAGAAAAGAACGCACCAATGCTATTTGCTACCAGTGTGAGCTTCTCGCAGCGTTTCCGCACTGCCGCAAAAAATCCGGGGAATTCCTCCGCAGCTTCCCATGGAGATCGTGCATGGTAGTCAAAACTAATTACTTCACAGTCAGGGAATAGGGCTTTATAATGCTCGGCCTCTTGTGCCGAACCGCCCTTTCCGTGAACATATACAACAATTTCTTCCATATAAAATCCTCCAAAATAAAAACGCAGCACACCCCCATTCTATGGGCGGCACTGCGTCTGAGCGTCTGGCATCTTGCTTGATTCAATTATTCTGCCGCCAATTTCAAGAATTTCTTGTCCGACTGGATGCTCTGGGTCACAAATTTGCCATCCCGGAACAATGCGTATGTTGTGACAGGTGCGGGTACATTCTGTGCGGTCTCTTTCTCTGTGATGTGGATGGCTTTGAACGGGATCCCATGTTCCTTTGCAGCCTCCTGCACCTTCGGCACCCAATAATAGGTGTAGGGACACTGGTCGGTATAGTAGAGGACAAAGCCGTTTTCCTCCACCTTGGGATGCTTGGCACAGTCCTTGAATTTTGGCGGCCGGGCATTCTCTGCAAGGGGCAGATACATGAGATCGATGCCGCAATCAGAGATGTCTGAGACCTTGAAGCCCTTATGGGTCAAAAACTTGGGGTCGGCGAGAAACTCCCGTTTGCGTCCCTCTGCACACAGAATGCAAACGCCGTTTTTGCCCTGCGTCTTGGCATCCCGAAGGCATTCTTCCAGCAGATCGCTGGAATAGCCGTGACCTTTCAGGGAACCGGAGACCCACAGACAGTTGATATAAAGCCAGCCTGCTGCATCAATGGGTACCCATGCGTTTTCTGCCGGGATGTACTCGATAAAGCATTTGCCGCGCTCTGCACTGCGGTAAAAAACAAGTCCCTCCTCAAAGCGCTGCTTGAGCCATTCTTTCTTGGCAAGGCTCTGTTTGCCGGACATGGCACAACAGATGTGTTCCCTGTCGATGTTTTCTTTGGTAACTCTGATATAGTCCATCGAAGCACTCTCCCCTATCTTTGTGCTTTTTCATGCCTTCTCCGACACAGCGACCTTTTCGTTTTTGGCTGCGGCTTATCGCATCCGTCCATCGCCGCCCATCAAAGCGGTCATTTCCTCAATATAGTCCAGCGGGAACGGCGGAGAACACAGCGGCTTCATGGCAATGCTCATGAGCTTCATGGGGTTGTCGTCTGCCGCCACCCGGTTGGAGCTGAGTTTTCCGCAGCGTTTGCAGCGGTGGATGATGGCCCACTCGCCGCCTTTGCGTACCCAGACGGCCACCGGCTCCATGATGCCGCCGCAGTCGGAGGCACGGTCGCCGGGTTCTTCGTCCACATGAAGGCTGGACAGGCAGTTGGGGCAATGGTTGCGGTGGTCGCTCCCGGCGTGTAACACATCAGAGAAATTACAGCTTATTCTCCCAGCGCCGTCTCGATGTTTGCCAGCACCTTCTTGCTCAGCAGAACGAAAGCCTGCCTGGTGCGGCCTGCCGAGACACCCGGGCTGTGGACATTGGGCCGCTGGAAGAAGCCCTCGCTGACGGGGCCTGCGGCGGCGTAGGTGTCACAGAAGAAGTGGGTGCCGGGCTTATCCAGCCACTTTTCCAGCGCGGCGGAGTCAAAGCCGGGGCCGATGGAGGTATTGAAAAGGACTTTCCCCTCCCCCAGCGCCTCAAACTCCGGCTCGCCCAAGAGCAGAACATTCTTGTTCAAACAGGTAAAGACCACTTCGCTCTCCCGGAGCAGAGCATCCAACGGCTTATACTTCATGCCTGCGGCCTCGGCGTCGGGCTTATGGCTGCGGCTGTAGTAGGAGATGTCCGCGCCGAGGAAGGCCAGTGCATCGGCGATCATCCGGCCCGAAACGCCCAGACCCACGATGCCCACCTTGAGGCCGTAAATTTCCACGGGCTCGTCGTGGAGCATCGGCATCCCGAAGCCGTGGAGCAGGCCGGTCAGCTCGTGGAGGACGTACTCCACCACGCCGCGGTCGCCGTAGTCCCGGATGCCCAGCACCTTGATGCCCTTTTCCCGGGCAAAGGCGATGTCCACATTGGCGCTTTCCTCCGAGTAGAGGCTGCAGCACATCCCGATGTAGTGCAGGTTCGGGCAGCGCTCGATGACGTTTTTGCCCATGCGGGAGGTATAGCTCAACAGCGCCGCGTCGGCGTCTCCGATGCGGCGGACGATCTCTTCGTCGTCGGCGGGAATATCGCGGTAAAGCTCGACCTGCTCGGCATACTGATGCAGCGCTTCCTCTGCTATGGGGCTGAGGCTGACCGGCTCGATGGCTACCAGTTTCTTGAACATGAGACTCTCTCCTTTTTAATAGAAGCAGACCGGCGAGGCGAGGTTGCGCAGAAGCGCCACGGCGCTCCAACCGGCGATGGCGCTGGTGGACGAGCAGATGTCCACCACGGCCTTCACGCCCTCGATCTCGGCAGTGATGCAGTGGTCGTCGCCCACCCAACCGGGTACGGAGTGCATGGTCACGCCGGTGATGTCGGGGCCGGTGGTGGCCAGCGAGGTGGCCACAGCGACGTTGACCCGGCGCGGGAAGGTTGCGATGGCTTCCTTGGCGCTGCCGGTGAAGACGGTGGTCTTCTCGGTGTCGGTCAGCAGATGGTCGGCCCAGACGGGGGTGTTGCGGAAGCCCTTCGCACCGGTGTGGGTCTCGATGCCGGCCTTCTCGTCCAGCTTCTGGGCCTCAGCCATGAGAGTGACGGTCTGCAATACATCGAAGCCGCCGATGGCGCCGCTGGCCAGATGCACCTTTGCGCCGCCCTCCCGGGCCGCCTGCTTGACCTCTTCATAAAACGCGAGATCCGCAAATGCACCGATGGACAGCACCACGAGGTTCACGCCCCGGCGCAGCACCGGAACGGCCATTGCACGCACCGCTTCCACCGAAGCGGCTTCCACGATGTACTCCGGCTCCAGCGCCAGCAGAGCATCCACGTCCGCGCAGACCGCACAACCCACGCTTGCCGCCGTCTTCTCTGCCGAAGCGAAGGTGCGGCTGGTGACACCCACCAGCTCGTAGTCTTCCAGCAGGCCCTTCTTCCACGCATCGGCCACGATATTGCCGAGGAAACCGCAGCCCACGATGCCAAATTTCGTTTTCATATTTCCGTTTCTCCTTTTTCCCGCCCGGTCGGCGGGTTTTTCTTTTCCAGTATACCATGTCCAGTCCGGAAAAGCAAAAGCCTCCCCTCCAGCATCCTTGCCCTCTCAGTCACCTTCGGTGACACTGCCCGGGTTGCGGCTCCCAGCGTCTGCTTCGCTGCCGCTCGCATCCTGCTGGCCGCTGCCCCAACAGCTCCTCCCTGTTTCCGCCGCTGGCGGCGGTCGTCGCCGTTGCTCCCAAAGGGAGAGCTGGCGAGCAGAGCGAGACTGAGAGGGCAAGCCCGTCTCCCGAGAGCCGCCGCACAGCGATAAGCAGGTTCTTTGAGAGAGCCAAACTCTGTCCGAACTTCTCCATTCACGCAGGAAACAGGGCGATTCGCGCAGGTTTTATTGATTTTTTCCCGCAGCTGTGGTATATTCAGGACAATCAGACATCCCCTGTTTTTACCACTTATTTTCAACATTCAAAGGAGGTTTTTGTATGCTCTCTTATCGTAAACTTGCCATGCGTGTTCTGGGTCGGCCTCTTAATACGGGGGGGGGGTAACAATTCACCCCGTCCGGCCTCTCAGCGGGCAGCGGCGCTTGTCCTGACCGCTGCCCTGCTGACCGGGGCGGCCTTCCCCGCCTTTGCAGATACCTACTATATTGAGGATGGCGACATTACGATTTCGGCGGGTGAGAACGGCAACGACGTCACTCAGAACGAGACGACCACCAAAAATGACACCGACACCGTCATCACAAACCGTCACAAGGACACCGCTTCTTCCAACACTGTGACTATCGAGGCCGAAGATAAGGACGATAAGGTTGAGGTCACGCTCAAGGATGTGAACATCGACGCCAGCAGAGGGAGCGAAGCCGCCGTGAGCGTGACCGGCAAAGGTGACACCACCATTGAGCTGGATGGCGACAACGAGCTGAAGAGCGGCGCTGGCCATGCCGGGTTGGAGCACAACAAGACTGACACCAGCGGCGAACTGACCATTCAGGACAAAGATAATAACGGCAGTCTGGAGGCTGCCGGTGGATTCAAAGGCGCTGGCATCGGCAGCGCTGGCAGCAATGACGCTCAGGTGAAAATCACTGGCGGCAATATCACGGCCACCAGTGACGATTGGGGCGCAGGCATTGGCAGTGGTTCCTACGGCACCGGCACGGTAGAGATCACCGGCGGCGAGATCAATGCAACCGGCGGTTATTTAGGCGCTGGCATCGGCGGCGGCTGCAACGGCAGCGGCAATGTGACCATCAGCGGCGGCACCATCACTGCCGCAGGCGGTGATGGCGCTGCGGGCATCGGCGGTGGTTATTATAACGGCGCGACCGTTACGATA
>ERZ1034730.727-NODE-727-length-10954-cov-7.069548_pt1 | contig 10954 bp, 12 predicted proteins | sample MGYA00520650_ERZ1034730 | MGnify/ENA primary metagenome ERZ1034730 (study PRJEB33766, sample SAMN09781702) | gut metagenome | biome: gut microbiome | host: Homo sapiens | place: Madagascar | study: EMG produced TPA metagenomics assembly of the PRJNA485056 data set... | reverse complement strand
ATATAATATAATGCATAGAAATAAGGAGGAAAAATAAAATGAAAGAAAGAATGAAAAAGGCATTAGAATTAATGGATTCATTAGAGAAATCAGATATTAAATACGATGATCTTAAAGAAGTATTAGACAATCCAAATGCAGTAATTGCAGTTTATAAACCAGAGGATGGATATCCTGCACCTCCATGTATTAATAATAATGAATATAATTATAGCAAAGATGAAGAAGCTGTAAATCCAGAATATAAACTTGCTATTAATAATTATAAATATGGGGGAGTAGATGATATTGATATGCGGCAGATATCTGCTACGGATGCAGAAGATATTAGTATTTGCAATGTAAATCCTATTGTCCTTGCAGAAGATGATAGAATGCTTACACAATCTCAGAATGAATTTATTAAAGAGATGAGAGAGAAAAATATCGCTATGACAGAACTTATGACAGAAATGTATCGTAGAGATACAGCAAGACTGTTTGAGTATATGACTCAGAGTATCAGTATTATGGCAAAAGCCACAAATAAAGATATGTGTAGAGTTATAAGTGGAGATGCAAAAATAGAATATAATTCTAATGAAAAATAAAATATAAGGGGTAAATATGTGTAAATTTGAAATTGGTGATATTGTAGAAGTTGCAGATAGAATTGATCCAGAAAATCAGCCTACTGTAATTGCTACAGTAAAATATATAGAACAGGATTCTGAATTTAAAGACCTTTATTGGTTATATTTATTAGCCAATGAAGAAGTATTAAATTGTACAGATGTTCATCCTGTTATTGGTCCTTATTGGGTTATAATAGAAGATTCAAATGAGTATATAAGATTACTCAGTAAAGCATCAGCATAAAAAAGAGAGGGAGATTTTTCTCCCTCTTTTATTTTTTTTGTAAATTTTAATGAAAGTGTATACTATAATTATATAAAAGAAAGGAGGAATAAATAAAAATGAATAATGTATTAGAAATTTTTACTGATGCTAGCATAAGAAAATACGATAATGGAAGAGTATTTGGTTGTGCTGGTGCATTAGAAACAGCAACAATGCGAGAAGAATATTTAATCTCGCAAGATACTACTAATAATAGATCTGAATTACTTGCAGTATATTTAGGTTTAAAATTAGCAAAGAAAATTATGGATAATAATCCAGGATATTACGATAGAGTGATATTGTATTCAGATAGTCAATTTGCAATATATGGATTGACTAGATGGATGAGTAGTTGGATGAAAACTAAAGACCAAAATGGTGTTATATATGGATCAAATGGGTATCCTGTTAAAAATCAGGAACTATTTATGTGCATATTATCATTTATAACAACTAATAAGTTGAAAGTTTCATTTAAACATTGCGCTGGTCATGTAAGATATACCAGTACAAAAATGCTTGCCAAAGCAAATGACACATTTTATAAATCAAATGGTACTTATTTAAGACCAGAAGATATTTATAAAGTATCATATTATAATGATCTAGTAGATATGACTACAAGAGAAAAATTAGATACTATAAATCCAAATGATTATCCTATTTTACATTATGAAAATAATTATAATATGATGACAAATTATATAGTACCTAATAACTATATGGAATACATGGGAGATTAAAAATGAATTTAATGGGAAATATGATACAAAATGGAGAATTTGGGATGAATGCCCCGATGCAGCAGCAATCAGGGTTTAATCCATTTCAAAGTAATATTGTTCCATTTGGTAATTATATGAATACTCCGCCTCAACAGAGTTATTCATATTATAATAATAATTTATATGGGCAACAACAGCAACCTATAAATAATTTTGTATTTCAACCTGTTGGTGGTTATCAGCAGCAATATAACTATAATATAGGAAATAATTATAGTTACCAAAATCCATTTGGAAATACATTTAGTCAACAACAGCCAATGCAATTTGGCTATAATAATTATGGATATAATAATCCATATGGTTATACTGGATATACAAATTATCAACCATTTTATTCACCAATGATGATTGATCAGTATAGACAGCAACAAGTAGAATTATTTAAAATGAAATATCGTCTAGCTAATCATTATGTAGGTAATGAAATAGATGAAGATTATTTGGATAAAATATGTAATCCTCAGAATCCTGTTAATATTAAATCTGAAGAGGAAATAAAACAGGAAAATGATTTTAGGTTTATCCAATATGTATCTAATGTAGCTAATGGAAATATACAGCTTCAATATAAACCAGAATATCAAAGATATGCAGAGTTTATAGATCTTATGAGTTATAATAAGCATAAAGAATTGGATCATCATTCATTATGTCAGTTCTTAGAAGAAGATCTTTGGAAATTAGAAAGAGAAGAATGGATTAGAAATAATATTTCTACTAATAGAGGAAGAGATTTTTCTAAAATATATAATAGTAATGATTATAATGAATTATTAAATCTTCATAATGCCAGTACTGGATCTTATGTAGATCAATTATTAAATACATCAAGATATGATAATAATCTTGATGATTTTGAAGTTGGTGTTAAAATGGCTTTTGATAGAGAAAGAAGGAGAAAACAAATATTAGAAGGGAAAGTCCCTACGTTTATATCGTCAGATGAAACACAAAAAAGACGGCATGAATGGACCCAACAAATTATGAACCAAATATATTCGAAAGGAAGTGGTAATAATGTCTAGGGTATCTTTATTAGAACAACTCTATGCTCCTAAGAGAAAAAGTGCCCTAGAATTTAATTATGATAATTTATGGGCACCGCCTATAAGATATTTATTAAGTCAACAAGATATAGATCAATTATATCGTATTGCTACGTCATTAAGATATAATGATGATATAGAAAAGAAGTACGAACTAATAGATGCTGTAATGAAGCCTAGAGGATTCCGTAGAGCTAACTGCGGTACTAATAGGGTGGTTTATAACTTCTTGGAAGATACTTCATTCTGTATGAAAATAGCATTAGATCGTGTAGGATTAAAAGACTCTCCAGCAGAATATAAAAATCAGGAATATTTTAAACCATTTTGTTGTAAAATATTTGAAGTAGACCCTACAGGTGTTATTGCATGTATAGAAAGAGTAAATCCAATATCGTCATTAGAAGAATTTGCATCTATATCAGATGATGTATTTAATATGATGATAACAAAAATTATTGGAAAATATGTGGTAGATGATTTAGGCGCAGAAAAATTTATGAATTATGGAATAAGATATAATTCAAATGGCGTATCATTTGGCCCCGTAATTATAGATTTTCCATATGCATATGAGCTAGATGGAGCAAAACTCATATGTAATAAATTAATTAAAACTCCGTTAGGCGAAGTAAGATGCGGAGGAGAAATTGATTATGATAGTGGATTGAATCGTTTAATATGCTGTAAATGTGGACGCCATTATACAGCAATGGAATTATCTAAGGATGATTCAAACGTATTAAAATTTTATTCAGATGATAGTAAAGGAGAAATGAAAATTATGAGAGCACGTATTATTAGAGAATCAGATAATAAAGTAATTATGGACAGCGGAAGAGAATCAAATGTATATATTTCTAAGGATCAGTATGAATATGGTAATAGATCATTTGATAATAATAATTTAGAGCCAAGAGAAGTTGTTAAAACTATTGGTAAAAAATATGTTCCAATGAAACAGTTAAGAAGGGATTATTATACAGAACTTCAGCTTAAAGCTCGTGAAGATATGGAAAAAAGAGAACGAGAATTATTTAATCCTGCATTAAAATCAGAATTAGCTCCAAGGGAAGCAGTTAGAGCTAATAAAAAAGATACAATGCTCAAAAAAGAAACAGCTATAGAAACTAACGAAGAAAACAAGTTTACAAAAACTATAGCAATAAATACAGATGAAAATGAAGATAAAGAAAATACAATTAAAATAACCACGAAGATTATGAATGACGAAGTAAATATTAATAAAACAATTGTTGATCATACAGATTCAGTTAAAACTGATATAGTGGTAGAATCTATTAATCATGAAGATGATGAAGTAAGTTCAGATGATATTAATATTGAGGCTGTTAATGAAACAGATTCAGAGAAAAATAATATTGAAGAAATGGAAAAGGAAGCATTTCCAGAACTTAGTAATCATTTAGATTCAAATTACGATGATTATGATGAATATGGAGAATACGCTGATTTCTTTAAAGATAACAAGGCTTTTAAAAGAGCAAAAAAGAATCAGAAAAATAAAAAATCTAAAGGAAAAATTCATTATAATGATATGAGTGATTATTAAAAAGAAAGGAGTGAGTATTATGTTTAATGATCATACTTTATCTGTAGTAACCGATTTATCATTAATCGGTCCCCAGATTAATAATATAGATTATATAGCAGTAGCTGCTATAACCACAGAAACTATGCCTAAAGCTCCAAATATATATAATGCATCAATTTTAATGCCACCTACAGAGGTATTAATGGCCTGGGCAGATGGCAATCCATATGTATTACAATCAGCATATCCTGCATATTTAAAAACAACTATGCCAGATGATATGATCACAGCATTACTAGTATTAATGACAAAAAAGAATGTTGTATTATATATACCAAAAGATGAATATAATATTTTTGGTGCTATGCTTCTTAATCATATATATTTTATGTATGGTATTACCTGTAATACGCCAACAACGCAATTCTCTGTTGATATTTCTAAAGTACCATTCATTTTATCAAGATTTTATATGATTGATGCTATGGATTATGGAGAATTTATTAATGCTTATCCAGCTAATCAATTATTGCCGTCATTTGTAATTAATAAATTAGTAGCAGAAGTACGTCCATTTAATAGACCTGCTACATTTAGCGAATACACCAAATATTTTAATGATTTAAACAAATCAAAAGGCATTGTAATAACAGATCCAACAATGGTTAAGGTGGTGAATAAATAATGATTATATTTATGGATAATCCTAAGTATATAGAATCAATAAAAGATAAATTTGTTGGAAGGCCAACTATGATATTAAATTTGTCTTCTTTATATAGCGGATATATCGATATATCTAATCTTATAACAAAAATAGCTCCAATTAACAATTCCGGTTTATCAATACCGGAATTTGTTAATTCATATATGTTTGATATGCAGTATGCTTCGTGCATTTTCAATGATCCAATTTTATATCCATCTTTTATGGATATTATGATAAGAGCTTATGAAGGATATATTGTATGCATATTAGTGCAAAGAGATCCTTATAGAGATGCTATAATGGAGTCATTAATTAAATTAATTCAACAAAGATATCAATATAATTGCTGGATAATAGAAGATGAATCTGATATTGATGTATTATCTGAAAAAATGATGTATCCTGCAGGATTATTACAATTAGATGCAGATATTAGTCAATATAATAAGATGTATTCAAAAGGATTAGTGCATCAAATATTAGATCCAAATAATAATATTGAGTGACAATTTGTCACTCAATATATTTAAATTTAAGGAGAGATGATAATATGATTAAACACTATGAAGGATATTTAGGTGCATTTGATTATGATGATGATGAGTTTGAGATACATGAGCACATACATTATATAGGTAAAGGTAAATCTGTAGATTTGCCTAAAGGATGCATAAATACATCTTATATGTTTTGCAATAAAGAATTGCCAGAAGGTTTTACTTTAGACAATTTTGATACTTCTGATGTAAAATATATGCATAATATGTTTTGCTGTTGTAAATTACCAAAAGGATTCTCTTTAGGAGATAAATTTAATACTTCTGATGTAAGATGTATGGATTATATGTTTACTGAATGTGAAATGCCAGAAGGGTTTATTTTAGGAGATCATTTTAATACTTCTAATGTAAAAAGTATGCATAATATGTTTGCTAGTTGTATAATGTCTAAAGGTTTTACTTTAGGAGATCATTTTGATACTTCTAAAGTAGAAGATATGGAGAAAATGTTTTCTAACTGTATATTTTCAGAAGGTTTTACTTTAGGAGATCATTTTGATACTTCTAATGTAAAATATATGAATAGGATGTTTTCTAATTGTGTATTACCAGAAGGCTTTACTTTAGGAGATAAATTTGATACTTCTAATGTAGAATATATGAATAGAATGTTTTCTGGTTTAGAATTACCAGAAGGTTTCTCATTAGGAAATAAATTTGATACTTCTAATGTAGAATATATGAATGGTATGTTTTTAGAATGCGTATTTCCAGAAAATTTTTCATTGGGAGATAAATTTTATACTTATAATATAGTAGATATGGCAGGAATGTTTATGTACTGTAAATTTTCTAAAGGATTTACTTTAGGGGATCATTTTAATATATACGATACTACATCTGATTATATATTTTATAAATGCGAATTCTCAAATAATCAGAAATTAAAAATATCGATCGAATAATATAAGATTAAATATAATAAGGAGGATAAATAATATGATTAAACACTATGAAGGAAAGTTAGGCGTATTTGATTATAATGACGAGGAATTTAAGATAGATAAATTTGGTTGCCTTAAATATATAGGTAAAGGTAAATCAGTAGATTTACCTATAGGATGTATTAATACATCCTATATGTTTTATAATTGTGTATTACCAGAAGGATTTAATCTAGGTAATTTTGATACTTCTAAGGTAAAATATATGGATAATATGTTTATGTATTGCAAATTGCCAGAGGGCTTTACTTTAGGAGATAAATTTAATACTTCTAATGTAGAAAATATGTGCAGCATGTTTTATTGTACAGAATTATCAAAAGATTTTACATTAGGTAATAAGTTTAGTACTTCTAAAGTAAAAGATATGTCATTCATGTTTTGTTGTTGTAAATTTCCAGAAGGATTCTCATTAGGAAATAAATTTGATACAAGTAATGTAAAAGATATGTCATGGATGTTTTATAATTGTAAATTACCAGAAGAAGGATTCTCATTAGGAAATAAGTTTAATACTTCTAAAGTAGAAGATATGTGTAGTATGTTTATGGGATGCAAATTGCCTAAGGGATTTACTTTAGGAAATAAGTTTGATACAAGTAATGTAAAAGATATGTCATGGATGTTTTCTAGTTGTGTATTACCAGAAAGATTTACTTTAGGAGATAAGTTTGATACTTCTAAAGTTAAATATATGGATTATATGTTTAAAGGATGCAAAATTCCTAAAGGATTTACTTTAGGAGATAAATTTGATACTTCTAATGTAAAAAGTATGGTTGGAATGTTTTTTAGTTGTGATTTGCCAGAAGGGTTCTTATTAGGAGATAAGTTTGATACTTCTAATATAGTAGATCCATTTATATTTTATAATTGTAAATTTCCTAAAGGTATAACAGAAGAATCATTACTTAATAATAAATAATAAAAGGAGGATAAATAATATGATTAAACACTATGAAGGAGAATTAGGTGTATTTGATTATGATGATGAAGAATTTGAAATAGTCGAATATATAATATATAGATTTTTTAAATTTGAAAATCATGAATACTTTCATTATATAGGTAAAGGATTATCTGTAAACTTACCTGAAGGATGTATTAATACATCTTGTATGTTTATGGACTGTATTTTACCGAATGGATTTCATTTAGGAGATAAGTTTGATACAAGTAATATAAAAAATATGGCATTTATGTTTAATAAATGTATAATACCAGATGGATTTACTTTAGGAGATAAATTTGATACCTCCAATGTAGTAAATATGGCAAGTATGTTTTATGGATGTAAATTACCAGAAGGATTTACTTTAGGGCATAATTTTAATACATCTAATGTGGAAGTTATATCATGGATATTTTCGTTTTGTAAATTTCCTAAAGGATTCTCATTAGGAGATAAGTTTGATACATCTAATGCAAAAATTATGTCATGTATGTTTGCTAATTCTGAATTACCAGAAAGCTTTTCATTGGGAAATAAATTTTATATTTCCAATGCAATAGATAAATCATTTATATTTAAAGATATACAATTTCATGAAAGTGTATCTTTAAAAATTACTACTAATAAATAATTATTATAGAGGTAAGGCATTATGCCTTACCTCTATAATATTGTAAAACAATATATTTATTTTTTAATTTTCTCCATTCATTTCTTTATATTTATTATTATCATAAACATGAGCTATACTAATTCTATATTTATTACCATCATATATATAAGGTATTGCTTTATGATATTTATTATCTTTATTAGAATAAATATATACATACGGATATGTTGTAGTTATATGTATTACTATAGCTATTGAATTTTGTGCTCCCCCATCAGTAAATACTGCAGTAATTTGATATTCACAATATGAATATTTTAAATTATTAATAGTAGTAGAGCAAGTGCCATCTGTATTAACAATTGGAAGATTTGTTATAGAAGTCTCATTAGCTAAATCTGCGTCCAATATATCTTTCCTAGATCCATTTGTAGGTTTTATAGTAATAGATGTGCATTTATAATGAGAATTATCTATAGCATCTACACCAGTTGGCACTGAATTAGACCCATTTTTCATATATAATTGATATGCAGATGTTATTGAATATTGCTTGGATGATGAGCTACTAAGTGAAACTAAAAGTTCGCATGTAGTTTTACTTATATTAATTCTACTATCATTTGTAGCAGTTGGTACTCCATGACTATCATATTTATAACATCCATTTAACTCTGCATATATATTATATGTTTTTGCCATATATAAGTTAGAAAAATAAAATGTATTACCGTTAGTAGAAGTTGGACTAAATGTGCTAGATTGAGGATCAATTATCCAGCATGTTATAGCCCCTCCTGTAGAATTAAGATCAACTTTGATATTTTTTGTTGTGGCTGCCGTATTAGAAAATGCTAAATTTTTTGTTGTTGCATATGTTCTATTATCAGAAACTACATAATTATCACTATCTTTGCATTCATATATAATATTATATTCAACACCTTTAGCTAATCCTGTAACTACATAATATTCTGATACATTAATAGCACTAGAAGTATTAATGTTATTTCCAGTTCTTGCATCTCTAATAATATAAAGTATTTTTATACCTGTTGAATCATTATCTGTTACATTTGCTTTAATTCTCATAGTTGTAGCACTTGTATCACATGCAATACTATTTAATACAAAAGGTATTTTATCAGTTTTACCTTTTAATATAACATAATTATCTACATCTCCATTAGTATCATGCATACCAGATGTCCATGCTTTAAGCCAATATGTAGTATTAGATTTTAAATTATCTATTGTAATTTTTTTTGTTTCACCAACAGTACAATCTGTTGCTGAAGTTGCGCCATTTGTACAACCAGAATCATAATATAATTTATATCTTATTTTTTCTGAGCTTGCATCATCATCTTTACCATTGCCAGCAATTTGCGTAACTGTAAAAGTTAATGAATTAGTAGTTGTACTTACTAAACTTCCATTAATATCCCAAGTTTTACCTGTTACTGTATCACTATATAAATATTCATTTTTACATACACATTGTTGTCTTGCTTTATATGTATGCTCTGTTCCTTTGCCATATACACCGCTTCCACCTAATGTAGTTTGTTTATCATGCCAAGTTTCAGCATTAACATTTTTAAATTCATATGTACCACTAACACAATCGCTACTTGCTTTTCCTGGTTTTACTGTAATTGTAGTACCAGTAGATGATACAATTACAGGAGGTTCAGGTTTGTTTTTTGAATGCCTTGCATCTGTAAATTGTATATCTCCATAAATATAATTGGAATCCGTGCACTCACTACAATATAAGTATAAATTGTTAGGAAATTTTTTTAATTGTAAATTAGTACATAATTCTTTTGTATAACCAGTGCCGCTAAATGACCAAGAACCACTTGCAACAGAATCACTTTCTGATATTCCATTTAGTCTTACACCTACAATACCATTATAATAAGTAGAATCATTTCCTTTTGTATTTTTTAATGTAACAGTCAATTTTAAATCTGCAGTGATTTTTATATACGCATCCCATTTTGGACTATCATGTATATCAGTAAAAGTAGTTTCAAATCCAGTACTTGTGATTGATCCTGTTTTTATTTGTAATGTAGACATTTTATATTCACCTCCAAATAATATCAAAATATATACCCAACAGTTAAACTGTTGGGTATGAATTTATTTAATCAACTATTTTAAAAAATATTCTTCCTGTTTCATTATTTGTTGTTGGTAATGAATTACCATATGCTACATTTGATTCTGTACTTAATTTTATAAGTTCTTTAGCTCCAAGATAAATAGAATGGGCAGCAGTAAAATTAAGATTTCCAGATTCTGTATTCATATTAATAAGGATTGATGCTGTTGGATCCCATGTATTTTTATATGCTCCAATATTAATTACTTTACCAGCAATATTGCTGTTTATATTTTTATCTCCAAAACTCATTATAGTTTGCACATTATTTAGACTAACAGCATTAAGAGAAAACTCTCCTATAACTACCTTATTTCCAATAATCATTTTATTGGCTTTTGCTATATTAAAATACATTTATAATCACCTCCGTTTAAAGAGTTTTAAAAAATTTAGATACAAAAATTGGTACATTAGAATTAGTATTATAAGAAAATAAAGTATTTGGATAATATGTTTTTAAATGATATTCATCTAATAATATTGTAACATATTTAGGTTTAGATAATTCATATTCTATATAAATAGGATTACCACTGATTGCTTTATCCATAACAAACTTTTTTATAGCACTTTCGTATGTACTATTATTAATATCTAAATATGTTTTACTTATCTTAAGTAAAAATCCATTATCATCATTATTAGGTATTACTATACCATTTGTATTATTATCTTTATCATAAAATACTTTATCTTCTAAATTTAAAAAATGCGTACAAAATATAGAAT
>ERZ1034730.719-NODE-719-length-11051-cov-7.084485_pt1 | contig 11051 bp, 7 predicted proteins | sample MGYA00520650_ERZ1034730 | MGnify/ENA primary metagenome ERZ1034730 (study PRJEB33766, sample SAMN09781702) | gut metagenome | biome: gut microbiome | host: Homo sapiens | place: Madagascar | study: EMG produced TPA metagenomics assembly of the PRJNA485056 data set... | reverse complement strand
AGGATGAATACCTGGAAGAGTTGAGAGACTTCCTCTCTACGCTCAGCAATATCCAGCGCATAGATGTATTGCCTTATCATACGATGGGCATCTACAAATATGAGAAGCTGGGAATCCCTTATCCGCTAGATGGCATAGAACCTCCTGGCAGAGAACGTGTGGCTCATGCCGAATCTATATTGCAGAAGGCATTATAGACCCGGCAGAGCGTTTTTCTTATGATATGCAGTAGGGGCAATTACATTCCGAAGATTGCCTGATTATCATTATTCTTATTATGCAATGCTACCATAGTTGGGCTTGCCTTGGGGGTAGGCTCAACTATGTTTTCTTTATGGGTTTCTACAGAGCTGACCAGCTGTGCCTTGATGATAGGCTTGCAGATATAGTCGTTCACACCCATCTCATAGCAGTCGTCGATGTTGTCCTTGTTGTTGAGCAGGGAAACCACAATGATTGCCATCTCCGATTTGTCGTAAGAGGCTCTGACGTACTTGATGACGTCCCAGCCGTTTACCTGGGGCATCATCAGGTCGAGCAGGATGATGTTGGGCTGGAAGCTATCTACCAGTTCGATAGCTTTAGCTCCACCATCCGCTTTCTGAATCTCAACGTCTAAGCCTTTCAGCATATCAGCAACTAATTCAATATTCTCGTGAATATCATCTACTACTAATACTTTACATTTACTGTTCATTTCTCGCAATTCGTTGCGACAATCCTAAGCCTTTACCTTATGGATTCCGTAGATATCACACACGAAACCCTTATCGGTGAGAATCTTATTCATGTCTAGGTTCTTAAATATTTTATGATTGGTACCGATGACTACGATTTCATACTTTTGATCGAGCACGGAAGGGTTGTCGGTAATCTTGATTTCATATTCTTCTTTTACTTCTTCTGTATCCACCAGTGGGTCGTAGAGGGTGGTTCTGTATCCTGTACCCAGAAGATTGATATACAGGTCGGCTACTTTGGTGTTACGGATGTCATCACTGTCTGGCTTGAACGAGAAGCCCAGGATGAGAACGTTGGTCTCTGCCGGAACGAAGTTTCTTACCTCGCTGGCACTCTTGATCTTTCCTGCCATCCATATTGCCATCTGCTCATTCACCTCGCGAGCCGTAGAGAGGAGGGATGGAACCACATCCACCTCCTGTGCCTTGTTGATGAGATAGTAAGGATCCACAGCGATGCAGTGACCGCCCACCAGTCCTGGGGTAGCAGGCACGAAGTTCCATTTGGTACTTGCGGCAGCCGTAACGTCCTGGATGCTGATGCCCATCTTGTCGTATATCTTCTGCATTTCATTGAAGAAGGCAATCTGAACGTCGCGCTGGCAGTTTTCCATCAGCTTACTAGCCTCTGCCACCTTGATGCTCTTTGCCTTGAAGGTTCCGTGGGTCAGCACAGAAGCGTAGAGCGAATCGATGATCTCGGCAGCTTCGGGGGTAGAACCGCTGGTTACCTTCACGATGTTCTCGATGGTGTGTACGGTATCGCCCGGATTGATGCGTTCCGGAGAGAAGCCTACATCGAAATCCTGGTTGAGCTTCAAGCCGGATGTTGCCTCCAGCAGTGGAGCGCATACTTCCTCGGTGAGCCCGGGATATACAGTCGATTCATATACCACGATATCGCCCTCTTTCAGGATGGCACCTACGGAGCGGGTGGCACATCTTACGCAGCTGATGTCTGGCTTGTTCGACTTGTTGACAGGTGTAGGAACCGCAATGATATACACATTGCACTTCCTGAGCATTTCTATGTCGCTAGTCAGTTTTAGTCCCTGAGCCAAGGCCTTCGATAGCATTTTGTTCTGATTTATCTGCATCTGGGCAAGTCTGTTTACCTTTTTCGCATTGTTATCATAACCCCATGTATCGTATTTCTTTGAGAATAAGCATGCTAGGGGGGTACCTACGTAGCCCAGTCCTATCACTCCAACCTTAAACTCGTAAGGTTTGTTTGTCATATATCTATATTGTTTTAATTATTATTATTACTACTATTTTCTGGTTTACTTTTTACCTTAGATTCCTTCCAGCTGTGCGTAGCGCGATGTCTTCTTCGGGTTCCACTCATCCTTGTAAGAGGTGCGGAAGAACAGTTCCTGAAGATGCGCCTCCAGTCGGGCAAAGCGCAGGAAGTAGCCTGTGTATGGCGACATGAGTGGCATAAACCGATAGAGGAACCAGGCGGTTTTCTTTCTTTCCGTTACCAGCAGCACCAGGATGAATGCCAGCTGCGACAGGCATACACGGATGAAGTAGCCCAAGAGCAGCACATCCACGATGTGGGTGTTGAAGGTGATGGCAAGCTGAATCATATATCCCAGCCACAGGAAGTTGAATACGCAGTCGAACACCACGCTTTCCATATTCGACAACCAGTTGAGGATGCTCCAGTTCTTGGAAGGCAGCAGGATGTCGAGGTGCTTGCGCAGGCGGAATCTCACGAGTGATCTCGACCATCTGATGCGCTGACGGTACAGTTTGTACCATTTGGTTGGCACATTGGTCATGCAGATGGCATCTTCGGCAAATTTCACCTTGTAGCCTGCCTTGCGGATCTTCTGCGTGATATCACCGTCGAGTCCCGGACCGATGTCCCAGTATCCCACTTCCTTCAGGGTCTTGCGCTCGAAAGCGCCAAAGGCACCCGAGATGATGTGGTAGATACCTAGAGCACTGGTTACGGAGCGGCCCACCTGTATTCGCTTCAGGTATTCGAAGGCCTGGAGCGATGAACAGATCGTCTCCTTGTAGTTTCTCACCTCGATGCAACCTCCCACGGCTTTCACCTCACTGTCGAGGTAGAAGGGCAGGAGTACATTCTCCAGTGCGTCACGGTCGAGCGATGAGTCGGCGTCGAGGCTTACGATGTATTTTCCCCGTGCCATGTTCGCTCCGTAGTTGGTGGCTGCAGCCTTGCCGCCTCGGGTCTCCAATCTCAGATAGTGCGTGATGAGTCCCGCACGGTAGAGGTCGGTGCATATCAGTTTGGTGTCGTCGTTGCTACCGTCATCCACCACGATGATTTCGTAGTGCCGGTAAGTCTGTTCATTCAGCGACTTCACCATCTTATAGATATTCTTGCCTTCGTTCTTACCCGGCACCAGGATGCTGATGAGTGGGTTTTCTCTATAGAGATAGAACCGGGCAAGCTCCTTTTCCTTGTATCTCTTGTTTCGGGTCATCAACCGGTTGAAGATCACCAGATACTCCAGCAGGTAGTATCTTGGAACCTCGATGAAGAAGAGGAACCAATAGGTGTTGGCAATGCTCGAAAACGAGAGTGTGCCAATCCAGTCCCAGAAGCGGTTGATCGTATCTACTATACTAAACATTTCTTCAGTTTCCTTTCTTCTCTTATCTCAGTACGGTGAGTGCAATGATGGCGATGAGGACGAGAATACCGGCGATAGCGACGAGTATTCCTACCAGTTCCTTGTAGAGTTTCACTCTCTTCAGAGCCTTGTCGGTTTCGTCTTCTTCCGGAGCTATGTCGAGTCGCTCTTCCTGTTGCTTCACGGTTTCTTCGTCTGTCATCGGATTTTCCGAATATCCGCAGTAGTCGTCTGGAGTCAGCTCTATGAGATTCATTTTGTCGAAGAAGTCATCATATTGTCCGCTCATTCCCTTATGTTTGGTATTGAGTACGCAGCAGATCAGCTCATCGGGTTCTATCATGTTGCTTACCTTTCGGATAGCCTTCGACATGTCCTTGCTCAGGTGCTGCTGCGCTTCATTCTCAGACTTCTCGTCATATCCCGTATAGGTAACGTAGAAGATATTGTTATTGTACGATACCTTGTGACTGTGGAAGATGCGGCAGAACTTTGCCTGCATCGATTCCTTGATCTTGACGGTCTCCTGTTGCGGGCTGAGAATCCAGATCTTACCTACGATTACTGATACCTGTTCTTCGCGGTAGGTTTCCAGAAGCTGGCGGCGCAGACGGTTCTGCAGCAGACTATACTCCATATAGTTATCGTAAGTATTGGTCATGTTGCTGAAGAGCATTCCGCTCTGGGTCAACGTACGGATACCTTCTTCTGTAATCTCGTAGTCCTCCACATCACGGGGAACCAGTGCATTGACAGGGAAGGTATTCTCGCAATAGCAGCAGGTTGCTTTGGTGATCGGAGTGGTAAACGAGTTCTCACAGTCGTTGCAGGAATAGATCACTGCTGGTCGGTCGTAGTCCACGCCGATGTGTCTCAGTCTCTTGTGGCACTTCGGACAGATGAGCATTCCTCCCACATTGTATGCACTTTCCGGAGCCACGTTGGCACAGGAAAAGTGGTGGATAATGTTCTGGATCTTCAGATTCGAACTTCCGCACTTCGGGCAGCACTCCGTGTATAGCAGGTGACTGTGGTTGCACTTTGGGCAGAGATGCTCCTTGATGAGGTATTTGTGCTTGCGCAGTGCGCCATATTCCTCTAGCGTATCCATGTAGGCGAACATCTCGGCAAGATGAAACTGGCCCATGCTGTGGTAGTGCTCGAAGATAGGATTGATGTATCCCAATGACGATTTCTCCAGAAGCACGTGAGACAGAATTCTCTGGTCTCTGGAGAGATGAAACCTCAGAATGTTGGTGAAGAGCTCGTTGGGCTGAGTTGGGCGTGCCACCTCCTGCTTGATGCCATATTTCTCCTTGGCAGCCTTGATCTTGTCAATGATCTCATATACTTTCTCATTGCTCATATCGCTGACAAAGGCATCGATGAGGAATTCGATGATCTGCCCCTTGCCCGATACCGCCGTGTTGACGAATATCGGCTTGTAGCTGCATTTGTACGATAGGATAGGGCTGGCTCCAAACAGGATGGCCTGGAACGTTCGCTCACTCTTCGTATTGATATATATGCAATCGAAGTAGTCGGACTGGATATCTGGTGTCGAGTCGATATCGACATAGCTGTCGATGGTGAGCACCATGTCTCCACGTTTGTTTCTTTTTAGTCCAATCATTTCTTCTGGTTCTTTATTTTGGTTTGTCGGTCGAAATCAGCTTCGAACTTCTTACGACATTTTGATTCTTATCCACTGGGATGGTGTACATCGGCAGTGGTTTCGGATCGAGCATAGCGCTGATCTTGTTGATTCTCACTCTCACTGGCAGCTTGTTGCTCATCACCCATGCCGGAACTCTCTGGTTAGGGTTCAGTGTGAACACTGCAACCACTGCATTGGCATCATGCGAAAAGTTACTCTGCAGATGCTTCGGAATTTCCTCTACTCTCAGACCCGCCATCTGTAGCTTGGCTTTCAGCTCCAGATCCTTGTTGATGATGACGTCTGCATCGTCAGGACTCTCCATATACTTCACCTTGTCGTTGGGCACGTAGATGATTACTCCCAGATGGCATGCAGCGTAGTCGGTATGCTGGATAGTCATGACTTCCTGGCTCTTGAATACCAGCGTCCTGTCGCTTACATTGATCTTGGTGATATAGGCATCGGCTGGAGCGCAGCAGTAGTGTATCAGTCCCTGGCTGTAGATGCTCGTGTTGCTGGAGTAGGGCATATCCGCATTGTTGGTGGCAGCACCTCTTCTAGCCATGAAGTTGTAGGTGGTGTTCTTTGCCTTGGCGTAGATTTCCACCTTGTTTGCCTGCTTTCTGAGTTCTTCTTCCACTTCGGCAATCTCTGCATCCAGGGCATTGCGCTTGGTGTTGTCGGTGAGTCCGTAATAGATATCCGAACTCTCTGAAGCCTTCTGCTTTTTCAGTTCTGCCAGACGGGTACGGAGCACCGGGATTTCTTCTTTTGCCAGCTGTGCCTGTACCTCCATATCGTGCGTTTCCTTTACAGCCGAAGGCAGGATGTTGGGGTCATACTGGTTCACGATGTTTCCCAGCAGCACGTATGAGTAGAGGGTGTCACCCTTGTGTACCACCTCGCCTATTTCCTTGTTCACCTTCAGAATGTAGATGTCGTCAACTGCCGAAATCGGGTTCTCATCAATGGTGATGTATCCGTCGTAGATGACCCATATCATTCTTGTGATGATATAGTATGCCGCCAGTGCGATGACGAGCAGGAAGATCAGCGCGAAGATAATCTGCTGTCTTGCCAGTCGGTGGCTCTGCGACTTGAGCATGTCAGACATTGCCTGTTCCTGCGGCGTGCTATTAAATTGAAACTCATTCATAGTTCTATTTCCCTGAAAATAGTATTGTTGTCGTAGATGCTGACTGCCTTCTCGATATTGATGATGGCAAGTCCGCGGTTTAACATCAGCTTATACATTCTCTCCATGCTTTCGAGGAATCCCGTATATTCGTCCATTCTCATCAGGTAGTTGTACCCCTGCTTCTGGTTCTTGTAGGCAAATCTTCTCATATCGATGTATTTGCCGGTCTGTTCTATATGGAACGCCTCTGTGGCGATGGCGTGGTTCAAATTCTCTATTCTCTTCAGCAGGATGCCTACCGACTGCTTGATTTCCTTGACATCGGTGCTTCTGCTGCTTCTGATGATTTCCTTTTCTGTTTCGAGAGCCTTGCGCTTGCGTGGATTCTCGTTGTAGATCGGGATGGTGAATCGCACTCCGATATCACCGTTGTTGCTTATCTTGTTGTTGCTTTGCCAGTAGGATGACCATCTGGCGAAAGGCGTGATTCTTGTCGTCGATAAGTAATTCGCCAACTTGCTTTCGTTGTCGGCAATCTGTTCTTTTACCATCACGATTCTAGCGTCGATGCTTTCCTCGTCGATGTGGTGCCATAGCGCTGTCGTATCTACCAGAATCCGGGTTGGTCTGATGCGGTAGATGGGCTTGTTGGAGATGTCTCGGTCGGAGCAGAGGATGGAGATATCGTATTCTGCTGCCAGTTTTTCGTTCATCACCTTCAGCATTTTGTCGTTGCTGATTCGGTCTTTCTCCAGCATGTATTGGTAAGCCTCGTTCATGATGTCGAGGTTGTCCAGTCGGTGAGCGATGATGGTACCGATGTAGAAGTTATATTGTTCGGTCAGCTCTTCAGCTGCCTTTTCATAGATGTCTGCTGTCATTCTCTTCTTGCTTTGCAGCCTGGAGAGTTCGTTAGCCAAAGCTACTTTGGCTTTCTTTTCCTTGCCCTGGTAGAACTTGCTGTTGATGATGTTCCATCCCAGTTCTGCCTGGGTCTTTACCTTGTATTTGGATACCTGGTCTTCGTTGTCGTTGTCGGCATCGAAGTAGGCATCGGGTCTGGCATACACCTGTCCGGTTACTTCCAGTCCGTTGTGTCTTGCTATTGCCAGTTGCTCGTGGGCTGTCTTGGCCCAGTAGAGCGAGTCTGTGTTTCTGATGTCAGCCGTGTGCTGACTGTTGAGTCCCAGGTTGATGACCGGGGATTTTACCCAGATAGGGTGGTTGAGTAGGGTATCGAGTTGTGCGAAGCGATTCTTGAAGTGCTTGAGTACATTTTCATTTTTCAGATTTTCATAAACGAGCATCTTCGGGCTGAATGCTTTCTTCTTTGCCTGTTGTTTCAGATTTTGAGCCATAACACCCCCTCCTCCGATATTCATCAGAAGAACAGCTGTAGTGTATAGTATCAATTTTCGCTTCATCATTCTCTTAGTTTAAACACTATGAATGCAGCCGCAAGCTGTTGCAGCTGCATTCAACTAGTGTCTTTTGATTATATTGCTCAATGACAATTCTTATCTATTTCTTATGAATTAAACATATATCAGATTCCTTATTTAGTAAGAAACCTCAGGATCGGCATTCTTGAGTTGGAAAACCTGCAGTCTGCTCTGTCCGTAGGCTACGTAGATATAGCCATTATATTCTATTACATAGTTGGCAGAGTGGGCAAGGTTGCGGTGTGCAACCACCTTGTGAGTTTCCTTGTCGAGAACTACAAGTCCGAATCCGCCGTATGCGATATATACATACTTCTTTCCTACGTAGCAGCCATTGGCATGACCTTTATACTTTCCGGCATTTTCGCCTTCCGTGATAGTAGGGCTAGGCATCTGGTAGTGCCAGAGTTCATTGCCTTCCATATCGTAAACATACATACCGGCTGCACCGCGGCAAACGTAAATCTTGTTATCATCCACACGAACCACGTTCTTACCGTTGTTTGGCTCTATGGTGCTGATGGCAAAGCTCTTGATCGGGTTGCTGAGGTCTTCAGCCTTCTGGTCGAAGATTTCCACGGTAGCAGGGATAGCCTCTGTCTCGTTGGTAGCTTCTCTGTCCAGATAAACTGTAACGATCTTACCATTGCCGATAGCAAGGTGCTTTACCTTTCCTGGCTTGCTGATCTTGTCAAGCTCATTATGGGTATCTGCATTGTAAACCAGATAGCCCTTGGTGGTTGCAACGATCAGATGGTTTGTTTCGTCGTTATAGACAACGCAGTTCTCATCATAACCCTTTTTCGCAAATTCTGCTGTTGCAGGATTCATCTGGATAAACTGCAATGGCTTCTCGTAGATCACGGTGTCCTTGCCATTGATGGTTGTTGTGATAGACTTTGATTGGTCTGCCAGCAGATGGTTGTCCTGGATAGGGAGGTATGCGAGCATAGCACCCTTCTTGTTGGAACTTCCTGGTAAGTAAACCATGCGCTTGCCAGACTTGAGCTTGACTGCCAGCAGATGGTTGAAGTCGAGGTCTTTCTGGTCATCGCAGAGATACTGCTCCAGTGCTATCTTGTTGTTTTCTACAGGACTGAATACCTCAATACAGCCACCGTGTTTCTTGTCACGGGTATGGTAAGACATATACAATCTGCCATTGTGTACCTGTACGCAAGTCGCAGAGATGTCATGGTCGTGATTATAGTCGATACTTGAAATCAAGTTGAGTGTAGGCTCCTTTGTAGGCTCTTTGTCTGCATTGTAACCGTTAGGATTGCACTCTGTCTTCTTGATGACGTAGTTTTTAGCTTCTGGATTATCCTTGAAGAGGACATCGGCATTATTGTTCCATACAATAGTTGTATTGTCATCTGTAATCGGAGTGGTAGCCCCCTCAGATCCATAGATAACATTTGTATCCAAGATGATATGGGCATTATCTCCTGATGTGGAGAAAACAGAGCAATCTACCGTCTTGGCTCCACCCGGATTCCGATCACCCTGTTTTTGTGGCGCATTGTAGTAGAAGGCATTTGCCTTGATCACAGCTACACCGTCCTTGTCTTGTAAGTCTGCCCTGCCTTGACCATTGTTCAGATTCACGTATTTGCCTTCGATGTCAACCATACTCTGGTCTTGCAGGTGAAGGGTTGCACCAGAATCTTGCTTGTAGTTCTTTGCCTTCAGATACAAGACGGAGAGTTCTGTGCCATAGGTGGCATAAATATCTCCTTCTATCTTGAGGGCACAACCGCTATGGAGCACAGTTGTATTTTGAATCTTCAAGCTGGTGGTTGTCATGATGTTGTTTACCCAGGCTTGTGACCGGTCTGACATTTCGAACGCTCCAGTCAAGGTAGCATTGTCTATAACATTCAATTGGGCTTTTTGGGACATAGTAACTTTATCAGCAAAGAGGGAGTTTTTGACATAGAGCTGAGAGCCTTCTACCATTTTCAAATCGTGTCCTTTTATATTTAAATCCCCAGTATTCTGATGAAATGTATTCTTGATGAGATATTCTTTTTGGTTGGCTGGAAATTCGATTGTGCCCCAGTTGAATACCTGCGTATCTCCAAATACTTCATTGCTGTTTTTCGCAATCAGTTTACCTCCGCTCAATACATTGATTGTGGCACCTGATCCGTTGGCAGAACCATATTCTAATGTACCTTTCACATAGATGGTCATTCCTTCTATGTTGTAACCATCTGCGTTGAGGGTTTCACCAGCTGGTACAACATAGGTTCCAGGATGTGCATCATGTTTGTTTTTTACGGAAGAAAGATTAGAAGTTCCTGCAGGAACGGCTGGCTCTGTAGCCTCTGCTCTGGTTACCAGAGCTCTAGTTTTTGTAGTTGTATTAGCGTATGCACCTTTATAGTTCCATACTCTGGATGCCAGCTGGTCTGCATACTCTGCGGTTACGTCTGTACCAACGATAGTAGCAGCTTTACCGATAGGGTCTATGACTGAATCGTTGCCGGAATCGCTACAAGATGCCAAGAGCATTGCAGCAAATGAGAACGTTGCAAGTTTAATATTTATAGCTTTCATATTCATTTACTTAACTTTTATCGTTAACATTCTTGTTGAATGTATTTCTTGTTTCAGCTAGTCAACTTAGCTCTAATAAGGTGAATGTTCTCTCCCACTCACAGAGGAGTGGGAGAGAGCAAGGATTATTTCTTTTATTCGTATTACTTCTTGGTATCTGTAAGCTTGAATACCTGTACACGGCTCTGACCATATGCAACGAAGATGTTGTTGTCGTTATCGCCTGTTACGAAGTTGGCAGACTTGCCGTTGTATGCCTTGCGGTGGCAAACTTCTTTGCCATTCTTGTCGAGAACAACCAGACCGTATGAACCGCAAGCTACAAATACGTTGTTAGCTGTAACGTAAACTCCATTAGCGCAACCCTTCACGTATTCCTTTCCTGCTTCCAAGTTCTCAGCTTTATTAGATGCCTTGAATGTTGGGCAATCGAAGAACTGGCTAACTGTACCATCGGCAGCAATCTTTGAGATACCATTCTCGCCCTTGCAGACGTAAATTTCACCTTTGGCTTCATCTACTGCAATCACAGCCTTGTTGCCCTTAGGAGAGATTGCACCGACATTATATGTTGCTGCAACGTCCTGCATTTCATTGTCGTTATATGCTGTCAGTGTGCCATCAACTGTCAATGCGTAGAGCTTGCCGTTTGCTGCAACAAGATACTTGCCCTCTGTGCTACCCTCGTTCCACTTGTTCATCTTTGCATTGAAGATAGTGAATCCATTTGTTGTAGCAACGATGTGGTTATTCTTGAAGTTAGCTACACAGTTGGCATCCATACCTTTGGTCTTTCTGTTGATGGCAGAAATCTGAATCTTGTTAGCGATTGTTCCATCGCCGTTCAGTGAAATCTGTCCCATGAAAGGACCTACACCTGTTACCTCATCAGCATGG
>ERZ1034730.715-NODE-715-length-11091-cov-12.646249_pt1 | contig 11091 bp, 8 predicted proteins | sample MGYA00520650_ERZ1034730 | MGnify/ENA primary metagenome ERZ1034730 (study PRJEB33766, sample SAMN09781702) | gut metagenome | biome: gut microbiome | host: Homo sapiens | place: Madagascar | study: EMG produced TPA metagenomics assembly of the PRJNA485056 data set... | reverse complement strand
GCGAGATAGTTATGATAAAGGATTTAAATATGTTGCGCAGCTATCTTGCTGCTGACATGAAGGCTAATGATATTAATTTTCATACCTTTAAGGGTAAATTCAACTATTACTTAAACCCTCGTATTCGCTTTATTGTAATGATGCGATATTATGAATACTATTCTGCAAAAAAAGGATTTGGTAAGATTTTAAAATATTGGTATTATTGGCGCTTTAAGAAACTAAGTTATAAGTTAGGATATACGATTTATAAGAATAATTTTGGTCCTGGTCTATGTATAGGTCATTATGGAACATTGGTGGTAAACAAAAAGGCTCGTATAGGGGCGAATTGTAGAATTCATGTTTGTGTCAACATTGGAGGTACAGATAAAGGTGTGCCAACAATAGGCGATAATGTATATATTGGTCCAGGGGCTAAAATTTTTGGTCCTATAACAATCGGTAACAATGTGACAATCGGAGCAGGTGCCGTTGTAAACAAATCGTTTCCTGATAATGTTGTAATAGCTGGTGTACCAGCTAAAATTATAAAATACAAGTAAAATTCGTTATGGCAGCTAGTAAGTTTGGTTCATTATGGCATCGATGGGATTTACATATCCATACAGATGCTTCAGATGGTAAGGGAACTTGTCAAGAAATTTTGGATGAAGCCAAAAATAAGAAAGTCAGATGTATTGCTGTTACAGACCATCATACGGTTGATAATGTTGATATTATGAAAGCATTAGCTGAGCCTATGGAAATAACTGTTATATCTGGTGTTGAATTCAGAACAGAATATGGTAAGGCTTCTGTTCATATGATTGGACTCTTTCCCGATGAGTTCAATGGCATAAAGTTAAATACTGAGTTTTTGAAAGAAAATATATTGAATCCTTTGGGTATATCTCGAACATCGATTATGCAAAAAGGTCGGGAATATTTAAAAGGTAAAAACTTGACAGATGAAGAATATTTCAAACACGGGATGTTCCTTGTACAAGTTGATTTCAAAAATGCAGCAGATTTGATTCATCAGTATGGAGGGCTTGTTACTGTTCATGCTGGAGGCAAGAACAATAGCATTGACGAGGAAATGAAACATGAAGGGAAAGGCAAACGAAATGTTTCAATAGAAGATTCTCTCGGTCCTGTAAAAGAAGAACTTTTTAAAAATGGGTATATTGATATTTGTGATATAACAAAACCAAAAGACTCTGCTTTTTATTTGAAAGAGTTTAAGATACCTTCTATTACGACATCAGATGCACATGACGTTGCAGAGGTAGGAAGTAATGCTTGTTGGATAAAAGCAGATTTATCTTTTGAGGGGCTTAAACAAATTATATCTGAACCAGAAAGAATTTCCTTTGAATATCCAGAATTGTTGGATAGAATTAGAAAAAATCCGGATAAATTTATAAGAGGAATAGATATTCGTCGAGCTGAGCATGCTACAATGCCTGAAGTATGGTTTGATAATATTCACATAAATTTAAATCCAGGTCTAGTTGCTATTATTGGCAATAAAGGTTGTGGGAAAAGTGCTTTGACAGACATAATCTCTCTTTGCGCAGATTCTTATAATCAAAATTGGGCATTCTTGACGGAAGCTAAGTTTAGAATGCCGAAACCGTATGATCGTTCTAGACAGACCGAGGCATCTATACAATGGTTTGATGGTTCTCGCTCTTCAAATAAGACCTTAGATATGCATTCAGACTTGACAAAGCCAGAAAGAGTAAAATATATACCTCAGAATTTTCTTGAAACGCTGTGTACTACAGAAAATGATGCTGACTTCGAATCAGAATTAAAGAAGATAATCTTCCAATATCTTAAGCCAGAACAAAGATATGGATTAACAGATTTGGACAGCATCATCAGTTATCTTACAAAGGAAAATGCTGATACTTGTGCTGGTATTTTAGCAAGAATAAAAGAACAGAATGCTAAAATTATCCAAAAAGAAGATATGCTGAAACCTGAGTTTAGGGCTAAATTGGAAAATGCCCTTAGATATAAGCAAGAGCAATTGAGTAATGTACAACAAGCAAAGCCGAAAGAAGTTCTTGCACCGATATTGGTGGATGATACAGAGGCGCAGAAAGCAAAAGAAGAGCTAGTGAATATACAGCATTCTTTACAAATTCTTTCTATGGAATTGCAGAAATATCAACAGGAATATCAGTATTTGTTCAAATCTATTCAAGACTTAAAGGCTACAAAGGAAAAACTGGATAGGATATGTGGACAGTTAGCTGTTATGAAAGCTGAAGTCTGTCCTTTGTTAATAACGAATGGGCTTGATGCAAATTCGATCTTGAGTATAGATTATCATCCAGAGGTGTTGGATGATAAAATTAAAGAATTAGAGCAGAGACAGGTAGAGGTTGCTAATCAATTTAATAACGAAATTAGAGATTCTGCTCAATCTCAATACAATATGTTTACTAAGCAATTGGATTTGGCAAAGAAGAAATTGAGTGAACCTGAGTTACGTTATCAAAGTTATCTGAAAGCCAAAGCAGAATGGGAAAAAACTTTGGAAGAAATTACAGGAACACCGGAAATAGATGGTTCTATCAAAAATTTGCAGCAACGCTTGGATTATATTGATCATTCTTTGTTGGATGAATTAAATGCCGATAAAGACGTGAGACAGGAATTGGTAGATTCTCTATTGAGAAAGAAAAGCGAAGTTCTTGCAGTTTATAATAGTCTGTTTAGTCCTATTGTAGATTTTATTAAAGCTTATCATAAAGAATTGAAAGATTACCCTATAGAGTTTAACTCGGCTTTTGTAATAAGAAATTTCAGTGAACGATTTTTTGATTTGATAAGTCAACAAGCAGCTGGTTCTTACTATGGAAAAGAGCAAGGTGCTTCACGTATCAAAGCCTGTATAGATAGTGTGAATGTAGAAGATGTTAGTTCATTTGGCAAGTTTGCTAACCAAATAAATGTAGATTTGTTACGTGACCACAGAGATGGTCAAGATGCTGCTCGTTATGTGGAAAAACAGTTAAGAAAAGGACATTCCAAACAAGAAGTGTATGACTTTATCTATGGCATGCAATATGTAGAGCCTTTATTTCAGTTGAAGATGAATGGTAAACCTTTATCTTCCTTGTCCCCTGGGGAACGAGGTGCTTTGTTGTTGCTTCTTTATCTGTTTATTGATATGGATGATAAACCTTTGGTTATAGACCAACCTGAGGAGAACTTAGATAATGAGAGCGTGTATAAGTATCTCGTGCATTTTGTAAAAGCTGCTAAGAAGAAACGCCAAATAATAATGGTAACGCATAATCCAAATCTTGCAGTCGTTTGCGATGCAGACCAAATTATTCAAATGAAGATAGATAAATTACATGAAAATGTAGTTTCTTATGAATCAGGTGCTATTGAAAATCCAAAAATGAACAAGATTATTGTTGACATTTTGGAAGGTACTTATCCTGCATTCCGTAATAGGGATAGTAAATATTTTGATAAGACTTTTTAACTTAAAACTCTATCGTGTAAAATGAAAAAGGAATATGCTCCAATCATTGCTTTCTGCTATAATAGAGTGGATGTGATGAAGGTCTTGTTTGAATCTTTAAAAAGAAATACACTTTCAAGAAATTCTGATTTGTTTATCTTTTGTGATGGCCCTAAAGATGACTTGGATAAAGAAAAAACAGATGTAGTAAAAAAGTTTGTGGAATCTGTTGATGGCTTTCGTTCAAAGACAGTTGAATATAGTACTGTAAACAAAGGACTTGCTCCTTCTGTTATCTATGGAGTTAACAAGGTCTTGGAAAACTATGACAGTGCTATTGTGGTAGAAGACGATTTGATTCTTTCTGATAATTTTTTGGAATGGATGAATCAATGTTTGTCTACCTATAAAAACGAAAATGCAGTATTCTCGGTATCTGGTTTCTCTCCAAGTATTAAACGACAAAATGCTGATAGCTCTTTTTATGATGCATTTTTTACGATGAAGGCACATAGCTGGGGATGGGCAACTTGGAAGGATAGATGGAATCAGGTGGATTGGGAATTAAAAGATTGGGAAGAGTTCTCTCATAGCAAAAAACTTCAAAAAGATTTTGCATCCATTGGTAACGAAATGCCAGGGCTTCTTTTCGACTATAAGGCAGGAAAGAAAAGTACTTGGTGGGCTCGATTTTGTTATACTCAATTTAAGTATCGAAAATATACGGTTTATCCTGTTCTTTCTAAGGTGATTAATGAAGGATTTACTTCCGCTGCAACTCATTGCGATGTTTATAATAAATATCGAGTTGATTTTGACCAAACTGGAAAGTATAAATTCTCCTTACCTTATGAGGTGAAAGAGAATCCTGGGATTTCTAAATCCTTCTTCCATTATTATTCTTTGAGTTATAGAATAGTAGGAAAAATAAAAACGTATCTCATGAAAATGGGATTAATTAAACAATATGTAGTAAAAATTTCTTAAAATAAAATTATTAAAAAATGAGTAAGATTTTAGTTACAGGAGGTTGTGGAATGATTGGTTCCAACCTCGTAAAAAGATTGGTGAAAGAAGGTCATGAAGTATTTGTTGTGGATAATTTATGGCGTGGTAAATTAGAGTATCTTAACGATGATAATGGTAAGCCTGTGATAGACTTGGATACTCATTTCTTTAATGTAGATTTATCTACAGGATTAGGAATTGACCCAGTGGTGTTTGGTGTAGAATATGTTATCCACTTAGCTGATATAGTTGCAGGTATTGATTATGTGTTTAATAATCAAGGCGATTTGTTCCGCCAGAATAATTTGATTAATACTTATCTTTTCCGTTCTGTTCGTAAGGCAGGAAAGGAGAGAATCAAGGGACTTATCTATGTGGGAACAGCATGCAGCTATCCTCTTACACGTCAGAACTCACTTGATGTCATTCCTTTGAAGGAAGAAGAACTGTTCCCTGCACTTCCTGAATCTGCTTATGGTTGGAGTAAGTTGATGGGACAGTTGGAGATAGGTTTCTTGGAGAAAGAAACTGGTATTCCATGTTGTACACTACAGTTCCATAATGTGTATGGCAGTCCATGTGATTATGGAGAGCGTAGTCAGGTTATTCCTGCTTTGATTCGTAAGGCTATCAACTATCCTAATGAGGATTTCAATGTTTGGGGTAGCGGTAAGCAAGGACGAGCTTTCATTCATGTAAATGACATTGTCGATGCTTTGGTCTTGGCTCTAGAGAAAGGTTGGGGGCATGGATGGATTCAGATAGGTCCTTCTGAATGTACTTCGATACGTGAAATAGCTGAAGCTATCGTTAAGATTTCGGGTAAGGATATCACTCCATTCTATGATACAACTAAACCTGAGGGTGACAAGGCTAGAAGTGCTGACTATTCGAAGGCTAAAACTATTCTTGGATGGGAGCCTAAGGTGTCTCTCGAAGAAGGTTTGAAACAACAATATGAGTGGGTGAAGAAGCAAATAGAGAAACAAAAGAATGCGTAATTCATTCATCCTGAAAGATATAAGCGAGATAGCTCCAATGCTCACGTCTCATGGTGTTGGGCAAAAACAAGTTTTGCTTACTAACCAAGAGACAGTTACTGCAATTACTCAAATTGCAGTAACGACTTTGAGAGAAAAAGAAATAGTAGATGTTCATCTTCATCCTACGATGGATGAACACTACTTTTTTTTATCTGGAAAAGGTGAAATGAAAGTTGGAGATGAGGACTTGGTATGTAAATCGGGTATGTATATCTTGATTCCTGCAAAAATTGCACATTCCTTGAAGGCAACTACAGAGTTGAAATTTATAACAATAGGTATCGCATTATGAATTTAGAAGAAAAAAGATATTTCAATGTAAAATTGGAATTTGACAAAAGAAAATTAGACAAAACTATATTTGATGCTATAGAAAATGGAAAAAAAGGTTATGTTTGTTCTGTGGAGAGCAACAATCTTACAGTGGCAAATAATAATCTAGATTTTTTGAAAGTTTTAAATGGAGCTTTGGTTAATAACTGTGATGGTTCTGTCTTGGCAAAAATTTTAGGTAAAATTCATCATGAACCATTAGATTCCTATATCGGTGCGGACATTTTCATCAAATATGTGAAAATGTGTCGTTTCCGTCAGTTCTTCTTAGGAAATACTCCAGAGGTGTTGGCTGGATTGAAAAGTAATCTATCTAAGATAGACCCTAAAATTAATGGTATGCGCTTCGAAACATTACCTTTTAGAAAAGTTGACGAGTTTGATTATGAGGGAATTGCTAAAATGATAAATGATGATAATCCAGATATTATATGGGTATCATTAGGTGCGCCAAAACAAGAAATCTTTATGAGCAAGCTTGAGCCATACCTTAATAGAGGTGTAATGTTTGGTTTTGGTGCAATCTTTAATTTCAATGCAGGTGTTGGTGGTGTTAAGCGTGCTCCAAATTGGATGTTGAAACTCAGATTGGAGTGGCTTCATAGAGCATTGGAACAACCCCAAAAGAACATTCCTAGATATTGGAATTTTATTAAGACTTTGCCGAGATTGATTAGAGATGAAAAGGTAAAGGTCAAAAAAATGCAAAAATAGTTTGCTTTTGTTTCTTTATATTTACTTAAGTCTGATGAAACAGTATGATTATATGATCGTTGGCTCTGGTCTTTTCGGAGCTTCGTTTGCTTATCTAGCCAAGAAGCAGGGCAAGAAGTGTTTGATTATTGATAAGCGTTCTCATTTAGGTGGTAACATCTATTGTGAGAATATAGAAGGTATCAACGTGCATAAATATGGCGCACATATCTTCCATACTTCCAATAAGCAGGTATGGGACTTCGTCAACTCAATCGTGGAATTCAATCGCTATACCAATTCACCTGTTGCTAACTACAAGGGCAAGCTCTATAACTTGCCTTTCAATATGAATACCTTCTACCAAATGTGGGGTGTAACTACACCAGAGGAGGCGCAATCTAAGATTGATGAGCAAAAGGCAGCTTATAGTGAAGAGTTAAGAGAGAAGAACGAAGAATTGGGCTTGGCGAATGAGCCTCATAACTTGGAGGAGCAGGCGATGTTGTTGGTAGGTAAGGATATCTACGAGCGTCTTATCAAGGGCTATACCGAGAAGCAATGGGGCAGAAAATGTACCGAGCTTCCTGCATTTATCATCAAGCGTCTGCCTGTGCGTCTTGTCTTCGACAACAATTACTTCAATGATAAGTACCAGGGTATTCCTGTAGGTGGATATAATAAGTTGATTGATGGTTTGCTTGAAGGTATTGAGACCAAAACGAATGTAGATTTCTTTGAAAAACGCCCTTATTGGGAAGGTGTTGCAGACAAGATTGTTTTCACAGGTAAGATAGATGAATTCTTTAATTATCAGTTTGGCAAGCTCAATTATCGCACCGTCCGATTTGAGACGGAGTTGATAGATAAGCCTAATTACCAAGGTAATGCGGTGGTGAACTATACCGAGCGTGAGGTGCCATATACCAGAGTCATTGAGCACAAACATTTCGAGAAGTTTGGCTGCGAGGTATATGATTGTCCTAAGACCGTTATCTCGAAAGAGTATTCTACGGAATGGAAGGATGGTATGGAACCATATTATCCTGTGAATGACAAGGTAAACTCTGAGCTTTATGCCCAGTACAAAGCTCTGGCAGATAAGGAGGAGAACGTTATATTCGGTGGCAGATTGGCGGAATATAAGTACTATGACATGGCTCCTACCGTGGAGAGAGCTATGGGATGGTTTGAAAAGAATAAATGACTTATCGGGAGCATGGCTCCCTCTCCCCCTTTATTAAGTTCTTTTCCTGGATGGAACTTAGTAGTCCGATTTATCTAATTGATAGTATCGGCGAACCGGTACCACTATATTGCTGTTTTTATAGAATGGTATCACGCAAGAGAGTTGGAAGCAGAAAGTAAGAGAACCTAAGAGTTTTTCGATTTTACATATAATGGGTAGAGAATAAGCTTTCGATAAAGGTTATAAAACAATTGAGTTCACTTTGAAATGAAGTGATGGAGTGGATGGTAATCCCTTAGCAACTAAAAAAGTTTTGATTCTTATGTTTTGATGCTTCATTTAGGCATCATAATTTGATGCGTAAAAAGAATAACTATATGTTGAAACAACTTCAGATTTTCTTTGATTTCTTGCGATTTTGTATTGGCTCAACTAAGGAAATTCCTTCTTCCTTGAAGGAGGCGGATTGGAAGGAGCTATATCGTATAGCCAAGAAGCAATGCCTGGAGGGTGTTCTCTTTGATGGTATCAAGAAGCTACCTGCGGAACATGTAGGGATGAAGAAGGAGCTACTGCTCCAATGGATGGCGGAAAGCCAGATGTTGGAGAAAGCAAATGTTCGGTTGAATGATGCTGCCATTCAGGTTTCTGAGTGGTTCAGGAAAAAGGGATTCAGAACCTGCATCCTAAAAGGGCAGGGGAATGCATTGATGTATCCGAATCCTTATTCCCGTACGCCTGGTGATATTGATATCTGGGTGGAAGGTGGAGATAATCGGGTTATCTCCTTTGTCCGTTCTATCTCTCCTCATGAAAAGGCATGCTATCACCACATAGAGTTCCCATCGTATAAGGGTGTGGAGGTTGAAGTGCATTATCGGCCTAGTTTTCTGCTGTGCTTCTGGAATAACAGAAAACTCCAGAAATATTATGAGAGGGTGAAGGAGGAGCAGTTCTCGCATCGGGTAATGTTCAGCGAGCAAAGGGAGGTTGCAATTCCGACTGTGGAATTCAATCTCATCTTCCAGTTGACTCATATCTTCTCGCATCTGATGAATGAGGGGATTGGGTTAAGGCAGCTGGTGGATTACTACTATGTTCTTTGCGACTTTTATAAAGTCTATCAAAAATCTTCGAAAATCACCCCGTCCCTCTTTACCCTTAAAGAGGGCTCCACCTCTCACCCCGACCCTCTCACCCTCAGGGGAGAGGGAGGAAACCGCCCTACTCGGTGCTCGGAACCGCTACGCTCTAAGGATGGCGGACCATCAAAGGTCTCGCCAAATTGTGCGGGATGGGACCGCCGGGATGCTATTGGGGATATGACTTCTGCAACTGCTGCTCGCTCTTCTTTTGCTGCCAATTCTTCTGCAGCTATCGATAGGGTGCAGAAGGAATTGAAGGAGTTGGGGATGTGGAAGTTTGCCGGTGCCATTATGTATATCATGCAGGAGGTGTTCGGTATGCCTGCCTCTCGGCTTATCGTTCCTCCGAATGAGAAGTATGGTAAGTTTGTGTTGAATGAGGTGCTGGAAGCCGGGAATTTCGGAAGGCATGATGCCCGGAATCGGTTTGGAAGGTCACAGCTTGGACATAATCTCCAAAGGGTGTATCGGGATATAAGACTCGTGAGGTATTTTCCTGCTGAGGCTCTTTGTGAGCCTTTGTTTAGGGTATGGCATTTCTTCTGGAGGATGAATAATAAGAAATAACTACTTTTATCACCTTGAGGTTGATAGTGGTATCTCTATCTTGGATTATTCTCTAGGTATCGATTGGCGCTTTCCTACGGAACACGCTAATCTTTCGGAGAAGGATACAAAACATGAGGTGTTGAAGGACTTTGAAAGTCCTTTCGAATATTAAATGGATTTTGATTTCTAAAATTATCTAATCTTTTTTCTAAAATCATCCCGTCCTTCTTTGTTGATAAAGCGAGCTTTAATTGCACTCATTGGCATCGCTTTTTCCCATTAAAGAAGGCTCCACCTTTCTCACCAAGCCTCTCTTCCCTCAGGGACGAGAGGATGTAACCTCCCTCCAGTGCTCGGAACCGCTTCGCTATAAGGCTGGCTGACCAAAGCGGTCTGCGCCATGTTTTGCGGGCTGGGACCGCCTGGAGTAGGTGGGGGATTATTAAAATAATAAATTTATAAACAATGAAAGGAATCGTATTAGCAGGTGGTAGCGGTACACGTTTGTATCCTATCACAAAAGGTATCAGCAAGCAGTTGATACCTATTTTTGACAAACCGATGATATATTATCCTATCTCGGTATTGATGTTGGCAGGCATCCGTGAGATACTGATTATCTCTACACCGTTTGACTTGCCTGGTTTCAAACGATTGCTGGGTGATGGCAGCCAGTTTGGCGTGAAGTTTGAGTACGCCGAGCAACCATCGCCAGATGGTTTGGCACAGGCTTTCATCATTGGTGAGAAGTTTATCGGCAATGATAGTGTTTGCCTCGTGTTGGGAGATAACATCTTCTATGGTGCAGGCTTGAATCAGATTCTTGCCAAGGCAGTGGAGGATGCCGAGCAAAACAACAAGGCTACAGTGTTTGGTTATCGTGTGAGCGACCCTGAGCGATATGGTGTGGCTGAGTTTGATGAGCTGGGCAACTGCCTGAGCATTGAGGAGAAGCCAGAGCATCCTAAGAGCAACTATGCCGTAGTGGGCTTGTACTTCTATCCTAACAAGGTGGTGGAAGTGGCAAAGCATATCAAGCCTTCGGCACGTGGTGAGTTGGAGATTACCACCGTTAATCAGGAGTTCTTGAAGGATAAGCAGCTGAAGGTACAGACTATGGCAAGAGGATTCGCCTGGCTTGATACCGGAACCCATGATTCCCTTTCTGAGGCATCTACCTTTATCGAAGTTTTGGAGAAGCGCCAGGGCTTGAAGGTAGCTTGCTTGGAAGGTATTGCTTATCGCCAAGGATGGATAGATAGTGATACGTTGCGTGAGAATGCTCAGCCAATGTTGAAGAATGACTATGGTAAGTATCTTCTTTCCATTCTCGATGAGAATGAAACTTCTTTGATAAAGAATCTTGAATATTAAAATTTTTCAAATCCCTCCGTCTCCCTTTCCAAAGGGAGCTCCACTTTCTCCCCAAGCCCCTCTTCCTCAGGAAGCGGGGATGTAACCGCACACTTTTGGCGTGCTCGGAACCGCTACGCTCTAAAGTTAGCGGACCGTCAGAGGTCTCGCCAGTTTTTGCGGGATGGGACCGCAAGGTTGAGGGATTCCTAAAAAATAAATTAGTAAGTATGCATAATATATTAATCACAGGCGGTGCTGGTTTCATCGGCTCACACGTAGTAAGACTTTTCGTGAACAAATATC
>ERZ1034730.700-NODE-700-length-11178-cov-4.074800_pt1 | contig 11178 bp, 17 predicted proteins | sample MGYA00520650_ERZ1034730 | MGnify/ENA primary metagenome ERZ1034730 (study PRJEB33766, sample SAMN09781702) | gut metagenome | biome: gut microbiome | host: Homo sapiens | place: Madagascar | study: EMG produced TPA metagenomics assembly of the PRJNA485056 data set... | reverse complement strand
GGTTATAACGTTTCGGGATCGTGCCACCGGCGAAGAAATCTAGTACACGCCGCCGCAAATAACAACGGCGTCTTCTAAGATCCACTCCCCCGGATCGTTGCCACCGATTGCGCCGCGGCGCGATCCGATAACGTGCCAGTAGTCGCCGGTGTACGGATATACAGCCGCGACGGCCTCCCGGAGACATTCCAGGCGTTCCGGGTCCTGGATGCAAACAGCGCAGGTTCCGGGGAGCTCCCCGGCGTCGTAGGCCTGCAACTCATCATTCCAGGGATAACGGAGATTTTCCACGTCCGGGTCGTAGCCGTCTTCCCAGGGCTCTATATATTCCGCGTCCTGATATAGTTGATGAGACGGGCGGCATTCCGCGCCGGGGGCAAGCTTAACGGCATCGTTACGGATGCCGAAAGCCTCGAAACCATCCGCCATAGCGGCGGAAATAGCGCGGATAATATCTAGCATTACAGGGGGAGTAATTGTAGTTGTCATTGTCTGTACCTCCTTAATTGGTATAGATATATTATACACCCGTAAGGGTGTAGTGTCAACCGTAAAAGGTGTACAAAATAATGAAATCGCCATTGAAAAACGGTGTAATCTGTGCTATGGTACAGACGGAGGAGGTGACAGACAATGTATAGATACAAGATCGATATATTACAGGCGCTGGCAGCGAGGGGATACAATACCTACAGGATCCGGAAAAACAAGATTCTGCCAGAATCCACAGTACAGAGGATACGGAACAACGGGAACATAACGCTAGAGTCAATTAATACTATATGCCTAATTCTCAGATGCCAGCCGTCGGATATTATAGAGATAATCCCGACGGATGAAGAAAAAATTAAATATTTCTAATTTCCTACCGATATACACCCGATTAAGTGTACAACTATAGCTAGATCGGAAAAACGAATATAGCAGGGGACGGAATGCCCAGAGGAGGAAATAATAGAGAGACAGAAGAGCAGGTTCGCCGGCCTGCTCTTTTTTGTTTGACATTTCCGGAGATCCCGGCTATAATGTCGGATATAATTATATAGGGATGCAGGTTATAGAGTGCTAAAGGTTTATTTTTATAGGCTATTATGGCACTCTATTTTTTATAGTCAATTAGACTATGGCGGAGCGACAAAAAAGGGGGCGTAGAAATTATATGATTAGTGATAATACAGAGGACATAAACGGGACGGATGTATATACTAACCGAATTACAAGACTTTGTGATAAGTATATAAGTAGTCTAGCAGATACAGAAGAAGAATGCAGAGAACTAATCCGTAATAAGCAATGTTTTAAGGGTATGCTTAAGTATATATATATTAACCTTTTGAAAAAGAAGGATAGTAGGGAGCACTGTAATATAGATTATAGTAATATTGAGTGTATTAACAATCTCTGGGAGATATATACATCACTATGTTATAAGTATAACCAATTACCGTATACCCTAGGGTTTTTTATTATGACTGGGATTAGTAAGACAACTATAAATGAATGGGAAAATGGGAGAAGAAGAGGTAATATTAATATAAGTCATCGCAAGGGGGGCGAAGGGGGAGCGGCTGCAATTTCCCACAGCGCCGCCGCCAAAAGTTGGAAAGAAGAAACTGAAGCTAATTTGTGGGATAGCGCAGCAAGTGGCAACCCTGGCGCCATGTTCCTGCTCAAGGCTTCGTTCGGTTACTCAGAAGGGGCGCAGCAGCTCCAGATTACAACCGACGCAGGCCAGAGACAGAGCGCGGAGGAGATCGCAGCACGACACGCCGCCGGCCTACTGGATGCAGCGGAGGACCCGGAAGACCCCCCGGAATTGTAGCTATAACAGACACAATTCTATTTTTCCGGCGTTATTGGTACATCCGGAATTGACAGACAATAGATAACAGACACAATTAGGAATTGTGTTTAATAAGTCAATCGGAAGTTCATAAAAGAGTTCGTAAAACAAGCATTATACGAACTTTTCAAGAAAAACGATGCTCCCCCGGCTGCCTTACAATGGCGGGCGCTTTCCTGGCTGTGGTTTCTGCTAGCTCTCACATGCTCAGGGGCTCGCGGGTGCAAATGACCGTGTAGGGGTCCCAGGGGGCCAGTCGTTGCGGGCGGGTGACCCCTCTGTTTCCCGAAAAAATAAAAAAGGGGCATAATACACATCTAACCAAAGATAGAGCATTTCTGCTCAGAATACAGATCAAACCAAAGAATGGGTCTAAAAAATTCCAAAAAAACAAAAAAGGCATAAACCAGATCGTGTCCAGAGTATTTGAGTCGGTCTCATGATGTCTTCCGGACATGAGTTTACGATTCAATTCAACCAAAGACGCAAAACAAACCATTGACGAGCACATTGGGAATACCGCTGAAACGCGCTGTGAGCTTCATACATGGATTTTTAATCGCCTAACGCACAAATTCTCATTAAAGACAAAAATGAATCGAAATAAGCCAAATAAGGAGGAAGCAACATGACAGTTGAGGAGGCGATAAGGATTCTCAATCCAAACACTTCGCGAGAGGCTATTGAAGAGCTGAGAACAGAACATGGGCTGAACCAAGAAGAAATCGTGAGCAAAGTCGAGGAAGCGTGTGAGATTGCGTGCCAGGCGCTGAGGCGCTATCAGGAAGGAGACTTGCAATGCTGATCGAGAGAATAGGAACAGCAGCCATGCTAGAGCAAACAGCGGAGGAGGCAACGGAGCTTGCACAAGCTTGTCTGAAAGCAGCGAGGTGTAGGAGAGGAGAGAATCCAGTTTACAAGACAAGGGCGCGGATTCAGAGTGATCTTGCGGAAGAAATCGCTGATGTAATCATCTGCATAAGCGAACTTCTTAGTCGAAATGCGGACTTGGACTATCTAGCAAATAAAATGCAAGGCGAAAAGATCGAGCGAATGGTAAAGCGGATACGAGAGGAGGAACGAAGCAATGAACATAAAAGCGAAGTGCGCAAAGTGCCAGGAACCTACCAAACGGATTGTCGGAGTCTGGGATGGGAGGAATGGATCTCACGGCGCTTTGTACACGTGCAGTAACGACGAATGCGCAATAAGAGCATTGGAAAAGTTTCTTGAAGAAGAGGCACAAAAACGAGTCGGTGACGTGCAGGCCGAAAACGACCGCAACAACATTGCGCCGAAAACGATTAAGACTCTTTACATGATGAAAGGGTTTACGCTTGGAGATGCAGCAAAACTGTTCGGAATGACGCCGAGCAAATTAAGCAGATACATAAACGAGCGAGAAGCAGTTCCGGCTGAAGTGTATCTTGATATTCTGCAAAAAATTAACGCTTACAAGGAAGTGGAGGGTTGAGGAAATGAATGACATAGTAATTTTTGAGAAAGCAGGGCTTGGAAAAATCAGAGCGGTGCTGATTGATGGCGAGGCATGGCTTGTTGGGAAAGATGTGGCGGATATTCTCGAGTACCAAAACGGTAGCCGAGATATTAACAGGCACGTCGATGAAGAAGACAGAAAGAAAATGATGCTGTTTGATGGAAGACAAAATAAAGAGTCTATAGTCATCAACGAATCTGGTTTGTACAGTCTGATTCTTAGCAGCAAACTGCCGTCGGCGAAAGCTTTTAAACGTTGGGTGACAAGCGAAGTACTTCCGCAGATTCGCAGAACTGGAACATACGGAACTATAGGGTCGTACTTGATCGAAGATCCGGCGGAGCGTGCAAGACAATGGGCAAAAGAATACGAACAGAGAAAAGCATTGGAAGAGAAAGTAGAAGAGCAGCGTCCGAAAGCACAGTATTTTGATGCGCTTGTAGACAGCAAGCTTTTGACAAATTTTAGAGATACTGCAAAGGAGCTCCATCTTCCACAAAATGAATTTATTGAATGGCTATTGAACAATGGATATGTCTACCGCGATAGCAGCGCAAAGATCAAACCATATGCAGCGCATGTTAAATCTGGTCTATTCCAGGTCAAAGATTTTGCGACTGCTGCCGGATTCTCCGGGACGCGAACGCTTATCACTGTGAAAGGGAAGGAGACATTTCGGTTACTTCTGCAAGCGAGAAATTTGGAGGACAGAACATGAAAGAAAAAGGCGACTATGTGCGGATACGTCTAACAGAACAATTCGAGAGAAAGCTTGCGAGAGAGCAGCAAAGAACTGGGAGAAGCTTTTCTGAAATTGTAAGGCAGGCGCTTGCAGAATATTTTCACGAAAATGAAAGGAGAACAAGACGATGAACAGTGTGATTTTAATGGGGCGCTTAGCAAGAGACCCGGAAATTAAATACGGAGGACAGAAGCAGACAGCAATCAGCAGATTCTCACTTGCAGTCGATAAACGGATGAGCAAAGACAGTGAGGGACCGACGGCAGACTTCTTCGACTGTATCTCATTCGGCAAAACAGCTGAGTTCGTGGATAAATACCTGAAAAAAGGAACAAAGGTGGTTCTTCGCGGTCGATTGCAGAACAACAACTATACCAGAAATGACGGTGTAAAAATCTATAGTACGCAGGTGGCTATTGACGATATCGAATTTGCGGAAAGCAAAAAAGCAGCGGACACAAACTCCGGGAATACAGCGCCGACAGCACCGAGTTCGGTTCCAAACGATGCGTTTATGACAATCCCGGATGCCGTTGACGATGCGGATCTTCCGTTCAATTAGGAGACTGTTATGTTTTGGATTTTGACGGCAATCGCTTACTGGATTCTTGGCTTTGTTTTTGTACAAGTGGTAGCCAAGAAGAGAAAAGAAGATCCAGCGGGTCTTTACTACACCCTTTCGGCCGTTGTTGCGACGGCGGTTTGCTTAACACTAACGGCGTGTCAACAGCTGATCGTGTTTTTGGTCAATCTTGTGATTGGAATTATATTTTGACTGAGGGTAACGCAATGAAAGAAAAAGGATACAACATAACAGCAAATTTTGTTGATGGGACAAGCGAATACTATACGGACGCAGTGGTTACGCAGTACGACAAAAACGCTGACTGCTTTACAGTCGAACATTCTAACGGAACTACGCTTATTATTGGTGGAATGCTTAAAACGCTGGACATTGAGCCGAGCGAAGAGGAGTGATGTGCGTGACGGAAGAACGTTCTTTGGAGTGGTATAAGACGCTATTCAACAGAGTCATGCGTGATGATTTGCGGAAACTGCAAAACCAGAGGGACATATACGATCTCCTACTTGACATGCGCGAAACGTTTTGCGTCGAAGATCCAGCAGGAAGAAAACGGCCTAGATGGGGAAGCGAAGAAGCACGAGATATGGCGTTAAAGGTAAGCACATACGCACATTCCGTAGCAAACAAAGTCGCCGGAAACACGGGGGGCGGAGACTTCGACGATATGTACTGGAAATTCTTACTTTTTGAATCTCCGGATCTTCTGGACTCATTTGCGCTGTACATCGAGAAAAACCGGAAACCGGAGGAGAGTTTCTATCTTCCGAGAAGAAAGACCCTGAAAAGGGTTGTTGATGAAATACAAAAACTTGAAGACGATAAGCTTGACGAACTGTTCATTCATATGCCTGCAAGAATCGGCAAAACGCAAATAATTACGTTGGCTACAACGTGGCACTGTGCGAGAAATGCTGAAGGAAGCAATCTGTACGTTACATTCAAAGAAGGTCTTGGAGGAGCTTTTATTGATGGATGCACAGAAATTTGGACGGATCCGACGTATTGTACGCATGATGTATTTCCGGAGCTGAGAATCGCAAGAACAGACGCAAAAAACCACAAAATAGATCTTGGAAGAAGGAAAAAATATGCTTCGCTGTCCGGGAAAGGGCTAGAATCTGGTCTTAACGGAGAATACGACGCGTACGGATGGCTAATTCTTGATGACATACTGGAAGGCGTTCAGGATGTTATGAATCCGGACATCCTACGAAGAAAGCAGACGGTTTTTAACAACAATGTTCTAACCAGACGTAAAGAGAGCTGCAAAATCATATACAATGGAACAATATGGTCGCTTCACGATTTGTATATGAATCGGCTGAGCCTTTTGCAAAATAACCCAGAGTATAAAAATACGAGGCACGAGGTTTTAAAAATTCCGGCACTTGATCCAGATACGGATGAGAGCAACTTCGATTATGATTTCGGCGTTGGTTTTACGACGGCGCACTACAGGAAAACCCGCGCAACGTTTGAAGAAAATGACGATATGGCAGGATGGTTTGCACAGTGCCAGCAAGAACCAATCGAACGAGAAGGCGCATTATTTAAGGCAGAACACATGAATTTTTATAATGGAACCCTGCCTGCGGAAGAACCACTGAAGATCGTGAGTGTGTGTGATGTTGCACTTGGCGGTTCAGACTTCTTATCCATGCCGGTAGCTTACGTCTATGAAGACGGATCGGTGTATATCCACGACGTTATATTTGATAATAGCGAAAAGAGCATTACAAAGCCGAGAGTTGTTGATTGCATGATTGCAAACAAAGTGACAACCGGATTTTTTGAAGCTAATAACGGTGGAGAAGGTTATAAAGACGAAGTAGATGCAGCCCTTAAAGCGAAGGGAAGAAAAATAACCCTAGTCTCAAAATTTGCGCAGCAGATGATTTTGAGCACAGGTGGACACGCGTCAAAGTCACAGATGCGAAAAGAGCAAAGAATCTGGGATAATGCGGAAGATATTCGAAAGTTTTATTACAGAGACATCGGATGCCAGAGCCCAGAGTATCGGAAGTTCATGACGAATGTATACTCGTTCACTATGACCGGAAAGAACAAACATGATGACGCGCCGGATTCGTTAGCTGCTCTGGCGGTCTTTTTGAAGAAAGGATCAGGAACTTCGGTAACAAGAATTGCAAGAAGCCCACTACGGTAAGGAGGCGAGAAGGTGAATAAGAGAAACCTGAATCTAAAAAAGTACGGGATATCTGGGAAGCGTTATAAAGAACTTTGCGGCTTTTGTGAACAGTATCCGGAATGGAAGGAAGAACTTGCAAGCCCTATTACGCCGCGAACACCAAACACCGATGGAATGCCGCATGGGAAGGGGAGAACTGGAGACGAAACCGGTGAAGCTGCTGTAAGAAGAGCGGAAATGAGAAGAAAAATAGAGCTAATTGAGTGCACAGCGAAAGAGGCGGGAGATGACCTGTGGGAGGCAATCATAAAGTCTGTTTGCTACGAACAACCGTTCTGGTATTTGCAGGATATATGCCAAACACCGATAAGCAGAGCCTCTTTTTACGATAAACGTAAGTATTTTTTTTACCTTTTAAGCAAACGCCACAGAATGTGAGTACTTGAAGGACATAGAAGTGTGATATAGTCGTAGCGTGGATTAAAGTAAAAACGCAAACGCCATGGGAAAAGAGCCCATGGCGTTTTTCGTTTACGAGAAAGAAGGTGACAATGAATGCTTTTAGAAGGACGAAAAAAAATTTTTACGGACGTAAAACATATTGACAGAACAAATGTGGTAAAAGTGCTTCAAAAAGCATACGGAGTGCACCAGGAAAACGCAAATGATATTCAACTTCTGATGTTTTTTGAACAAGGAAAGCAGCCATTACAACGAGAGAAAACCATACGTCCCGATATTGACATCCGAGTAAATAGCGGGCTTCCGAATTACATAAAAAAGTTCAAACTTGGATATCACTGGGGGAACCCAATTATGCTGATACAGCGTGGAGATAAAGAACTCCACGGGGAAAACGGCGAGGATGATGATCTTGGAATTTCTGCTCTTAATGAAATTCTCAAGAATGGAGAAAACATCGCATACAAAGATCAGCAAATGGGAGAGTTTATAGAAATTTCCGGAATTGGGCATCGAATGGTATGGCCTAGGGATTTTCCTGAGAATTCAAACCCAAAAGATGAATCGTTGGTAAACGTTTTTACGTTAGACTCAAGATTTACATTCATGGTTTACTATGACGGTCCTGGGCAGAAAGAGCTCATGGGCGTCACTTACGCAAAAAGGAAAAACAGGAATGTATTTACTTGCTTTACTGAAGATGCTCAGTTTGAAATTTCTGGCGAAAAGATTCTCTCAGAAACGCCGAATATAATGGGTGGCATTCCAATTGTGGAATACGAACGAACTTTCGATCGAACGGGATGCTTCGAGAGACATATACCGGCTATCAACGCGCTTAACATTCTGGAGTCTGACTTTACAAATGACGTTGCGCAAAGAACTCAGGAAATTTGGTGGGGAGACAACGTAAGCTTTACAGACGAAGAAGGGAAAGAATCAAAACCGCAAAGCGGAGATTGGGTATTAACTCACTCAGACAGCGGCAGCGCAGCGAAAATTGCACCATTATCAAGCACGTTTCAGGGCGATGCAACGTTAAATGCTATCAACAGTCGGAGAACCACAATCTTGCAAGAGTGTTATGTCCCGATCCAGTACGAGAGCTCTGGCGGAGGTTCCACTGGCGTTGCTACGGATATGGCTTCCGGGTGGAGCGCAGCAGAGCTTGACGCATTGCAAGAACAGCAGATGACAGAACGCGGGAAAAGGAAAGAACTTAAGCTCGTCTTACAAGCCATAAAGTTTGTTCCGGAAAGGGTGCTTCCATCCGAAAGCCCGCTACGAAAAGTACATGTATCTGATATAGAGTTGAAATTTCTGCGAAAGAAAAACAGTGACATGTCGATCAAAGCAAACACTTTTGCGACGCTCGTATCACACGGAGTACACGGCAGACACGCTATGGAATATATAGACGCCTTTACTGACACAGAACAAACATGGATTGATAGCAGGGATGGAGTCGAAGCGTACCAAAAGACAATATACGAAAAAAATACGAACGAAAATTTAAACAGTAACTCAGCAAGTGACACGCAGAATCAAACAGAAAACAGTCCGATCATAGACAAGGTATAAGGAGGAAATAACATGCCTAAATTTATGAATAACCATTACGGAATTCCTCGGATTTTTTACGCGCCTGATGGCGGCGGAAGTGGAAATCCAGGAGAGGGGGGCGAAGATCATAGCGAAGACGGCGAAGACGAAGGTGACGATGATGATACAAGTGAGCGCCTGAAGACTTTGGAAGCAGAGTTAGAAAAGGCCAAGAAGTCAGCCGCAGACGCCAAAAAGGAAGCAGCGAAACATCTCAAAGAGCTTAGAGAGAAGATGAGCCAAGAGGAGATTGACGCAGAGGAAAAGCGGTCGAAAGACGAACAAAACGAGAAACGCATTAAAGAACTTGAGTCTGAACTTCGTAAAAACAACTATAGCCGGAAATACATGGCGGTTGGAATGGACGAAAAGACGGCAGAAGAAATGGCAGAGCTTACGGTGGAAGTAAAAGACGAGGTAAAGTTCTTCGCAAGTCTCAGTAAATTCATTAAAGCTTCTGGCAAAAAAGCTGGCGAAGACGCTGTTGCGGAAATCATCAAAAAAAATCCAGGAATCAATTCTGGAAATGGGGATTCTGAAGATGAACCTATAGCCATTCAGATTGCAAAAAATCTGTTTGAGGGCGGAAGCACAAGCAAAAAGGACGAAATTTTAAAAAGATATATTTAAAAGGAGGTAACAGGCAAAATGGCAGGTGAAGTTTTTGTGAACAAAGTTAATGTTTCGGCTGGAGATCACCTTAGAATTTTAAGTAGAAAAGAGTTCGAAGCAATTCCGTGTTCTCTTAAATTTGACGAAGAGAACACAGCACACGTTGCATCTAACCATGACGGCGTTGTACCGGCTGGAACGTTAGTAGATCTCGGTGGAAAGCCGATCGGTACGTGGGATTCTTCTACAAATAAGTTTAAGGCTCCATACAGGGGTTCAGCTGGAATTCTTTTATATGATGTGAAAGTTGATTATCCGATTGGCGCTGTGCTCACAAAAGGGTATGTCAATTATGATATGATTTCCGACGTTCTGAAGAATGATCACGAAGATGCAGGTGAGGCAACGTCGGCACTGCTAGAGGCTATCATCCTCGAACAAGTAAACTTTCCGACTTAAATAAAGAAAGGAGAAAAGAATGAATTTATCCGATGTGTTTACGGCAAGATCGGTTGCCTATAGATACACGAAAGATCCAAGCAGAAAAAGAAGCTTTATTGGTGAGGCCTTCTTCCCAAAGGCAAAAAAAGCCGGGATTGACTTGCAGTGGATCAAAGCCGGGAAAGGCAAAGGCGTAATGCTGGATCCTTCAAGCTTTGACACACTGGCAACACTCAGAAATCGAGAGATTTTTAATGTAACCAAAACTCAGATGCCGCTTTTTCGAGAAAGCATGATTGTCAGTGAAAAAGACATGATTGAGATTCAGCGAGCAACAGAAGCTAACGATCCGTATCTGAGTCCTGTTATTGAAGAAATCTATAACGACGTTGACGAGCTTCTAATTGGCGCTGAAGTAGCTGCCGAAGCAATGAGAATGCAGCTGCTTGCTCCAAGGGATGGAAATCTGGCGATTAACTTAGCCACAAAAGCGAACACAGCTTCTTACTCTTACAAGTATGATGCTGATGGTGAGTGGAAGCGAACAAATTACCTGGAGATCAAGTCTGGCTCCACATGGGACAAAGTGGATGCAGCCACACCGCTTAGCGACATTGACGAGGCAATCCGGGTTTTGAAAAGAAAAAGCCATACGCCCACTTACATCATGATGAACAGCAACACCTTACGACTTCTCACAACCTGTAAGCAGGTAAAAGATTCTATGGTACTTGCGAATGGATACGCGATCAATTATCTCGACTCCAGAACCGCGAAAGAGGTTGTTGAGAGAATGACGGGGCTTAAAATCATTATCAACGATGACGCGTATGTAGCCTCTAGTGAGCAGCAGTTTTATCCGGATGGATACGCAACAATTATTGGAGCGGAAGACCTTGGAAAGACCTGGTACGGCGTTACTCCGGAGGAGCGCACCCTTATGGGAGATAGCAAGGTAGACGTATCCGTTATCGGCAATGGACCTACGGTGTCTATTCAGAACTTGTATGGTCCTCCAGTAACACACGCTACCACGGTGTCTCAGATTGTTCTCCCGTCGTTCGAGGGAATGGATGGAGAGTTTGTCATTAAGGTAAAATAGTATGAAGTACGATCATATGGTTAAAGTAAACGGCGCCTATTATAAAGCAGGCGAAGAAGTTCCAGAGGAAATCAAGATGGAAGAAGTTCCAGAGGAAATCAAGATGGAAGAAGCTCCAGAGGAAGCCGAAGGGAATAGAGA
>ERZ1034730.695-NODE-695-length-11220-cov-16.910076_pt1 | contig 11220 bp, 15 predicted proteins | sample MGYA00520650_ERZ1034730 | MGnify/ENA primary metagenome ERZ1034730 (study PRJEB33766, sample SAMN09781702) | gut metagenome | biome: gut microbiome | host: Homo sapiens | place: Madagascar | study: EMG produced TPA metagenomics assembly of the PRJNA485056 data... | reverse complement strand
ACGGCTATAAATTTTTTGGATATTTACCATGTCTACCTTGACAGGGGCTGATCAAGCACCGAGTGACTGGCGTTTTTGTGTGAAAAAATCTGTGAATATGTGGATAGTAAAGAATATTTTAGATAAACCGGAGAAGGCCGCCAAAATTCTAAAGGCTGCAGAAAAATAGCGTTAAGGCAAAGAGTGCACAAAAGTGCAGACTCCGATGTGCTATAATGGCATTGTGAGAGGTTCGATAAAGCAGAGGAGCTTACGAGACACCCATCACACACAACTGCATAGGCCGCCACCACGGCGGGCGTCATGTGCTGGCGCCTGCCGCGTGCGGCATACAATGGTAAAGGACAGCCGAGCGGCCGTCCTTTTTGATTGTGTGGGTGCATGGCCCACGGGTCCTTCCGGCGTATGGAAAAGCCTGCGGTCCTCGCGACCCCAAAATCGATCTAGGTACAAAAACTTTTTGGCCCTTGTTAGTAAAAACGGAGGAGGTGACATGGTTGGCTACTAGAGTAAAAGACAAAGAAGGACATATCCGCGCAGAAAATACAAGTAGGCAGAAAATCACCAAGGGGATCAACCAGGTCACCACCACCCAGACGCAGATGGCGCGCGCGCTGAAGATTTCACAGCAGCGGGTGAGCCAGATGGCGAAGGATGGGACGCTTCCGGTGGATGAGACGGGAGCTTTGCTTCTGGTGGACGGGCTTCGGAAGTATTATCAAGGCACCGTATCGGGGGCTGCCGGGCTAGAAGAAATCGATTTAGAAAAGGAACGGGCACTTCACGAAAAGGTCAAGCGAGAGATCGCCGAGCTGAAACTGGACAAGATGAAGAAAAACGCCTACTCTGCACGCGTGGTGGAATATGTAATGACGGCCATGGCAGCGAACCTTCGGACACAGCTTCTGGGACTGCCGTCGAAGCTCGCCCCCATGCTGGAGGGGAAATCCAAAGAGGAGATCTATACAGCCATGACAAAGGAAATCGAGGAAAAGCTGTCAGAGCTGGCGGCATATTCTCCGGATCTCTTCGACGAGGAAGTGGACGAGGAGGATGGCGATGAAGAAAGCCAGTGAGCTGTGGAAATACGTTTCTATGCGTGGCTTAAAACCGACGCCAAAGACTTCGGTATCCACGTGGGCGGATAATTACCGTGTGCTTTCCAGTACATCGGCAGAACCGGGCCGGTGGCGCACCAGCCGGGCGCCTTACCAGAAGGACATCATGGACGCCTTCACACAGCCGGGAATCCATCGAGTAGTGGTGAAATCGTGCTCGCAGGTCGGGAAGTCGGACATCATGAACAATGTCATTGGACGATTCGCCCACCTCGACCCATGTACCATCATGATGATCCAGCCGACGATCGAGATGGCGCAGGATTTCTCAAAGACGCGCATTGCGCCCATGATCCGTGATACCCCGGCGCTCTCCAGTCTCTTCTTGGACGTCAAGACAAGGGACAGCAACAACACGATTTTAAATAAAATCTTTCCAGGCGGGCGTCTGGTCATGGCAGGTGCGAATAGTCCGGCGGGATTGGCATCTCGTCCGGTGCGCATCCTGCTCTGCGACGAAGTGGACCGTTTCCCGGACTCCGCGGGAACAGAAGGAGATCCGGTAGACCTGGCGTCGAAACGAATGACCACCTACTGGAACCGTGTCATGGGGCTCTTCTCCACGCCGACCAACGAAGGCGCCAGCCGAATAGATATAGAATACGAGGCGGGCACCATGGAGGAATGGCGACATCAATGCCCGCACTGCGGAGAATTCTGCAAGCTGAAATACAGCGACATGGAAACGGATGCAGAGCGAGTAGAGGGCACCAGCCGGAAGACCTACCTTGTGAAGTCTGTCAAATGGCGCTGCCCATATTGCGGATTCGATGCCACAGAGCAGGAAATGAAGCGCGCGCCGCAAAAATACGTAGTCACGAACCCGAAAGCATTGGGGAATGGATGCAGATCCTTTTCACTCAATGCTTTTTCTTCGCCATGGATTTCCTGGGCGGAAATCATACGAGAGTGGCTCGAAGCGAAAGGCGACCCAGAGCGCGAGAAGGTCGTCCAGAATACCCGCTTCGGGGAGTCATACAGTTCACCGAAGGCCTTCGAGGACGAAGAAATTTTTCTGAGGCGGCGCGAAACCTACGGAGCAGAGCTCCCACAGGGCGTACTATACCTCACGGCTGCCGTCGACACGCAGGATAACCGTCTGGAATACGAAGTTTGTGGATGGGGCGAAGAAGAGGAGTGCTGGGGCATCCGAAAGGGCGTCATCCTGGGATCGCCGGGGAGCGAAAACACGTGGGCGCAGCTGGATGCCATGCTGGATCACCCGTATTCCTTTGCTGACGGCAAAAAACTCAAGGTCGTGCGGACGTTCATCGACTCCGGCGGCCATTTTTCATCGGCGGTATACGCGTATTGCCGGACGAACATTGCAAAGCAGCGCTTCGCCATCAAGGGCAAGGGCGGCATCCCGGGCATGCCCCTGTATGGAAATAAACTGGGGAAAGCAGAAGACGCGACGCTGCCTTTGGTGATCCTGGGCGTCGATGACGGGAAGGAAATGGTCCTCTCCCGCCTTTCCATCAAAGAAGCGGGACCGAAATACTTTCACTTCCCGCTTGACGAGGAGGGCGTAAATCGCCGCGGGTATGATGATATCTATTTCAAGGGAATCATCTCCGAACACAGAAAGCGCATCAAGAAAAACGGCATTTTCCGCGAAATCTGGGAACCGACGGCGGGCGTCAGAAATGAACCGCTCGACCTTCGCGTCTACAATCTCGCCTGCATGCTTTCTCTTCCGGCGGGATGGGAAGAGAAAGCCGCCGCGGCGCTTTCGGGGAATACGCGCAACGAACACCGGGAGAAAACGCGTGCCGTGCGGAATACTAAAAAGGCCGCCAGCAGGCGGCAGATAAACATCTGGTAGGAGCAAATATGAGCAAGCTGCAGAATGAACGGCTGAAGAAATACATCGAAGCCGAAGAAGCCATCCTGTCCGGGCAGTCCTACACCATCGGAAACCGTACACTCACAAGGGCGAATCTGGCCACGGTCGAAAAGGTCATCCAGGATCTGATCGTGGCAGGGGCAACGGTGGATGGTGAAGAGACATCCGGCGGGAGCACGAAGCGCATTGTATTTTTAGACTAGGAGGGACGTCAGATGAAACGACGGATGAAACGCAATGATAACAGAATCCGGGCACCGAACGGCATGGCGGGGATACGCGTCAGGAATACCGGATACTCCGAAGGCGGGGGAAGCCGCACCAGCAACATTCTGAAGGCGTGGAACCCCATTCGCTCGAGTGCGAAATCAGACATCGACGCGAATATCGGGGCGCTGCGCGGTCGAAGTGCCGATCAGGCAACGAATACGCCCATCGGAGCGGCGGCGATCGACACGTCTGCGATGCATGCCATCGGGGCAGGGCTCACCGTTTCCCCGCGGCTGCAATTCAAGACGCTGGGGATCAGCGTCGACGAGGCGAAAGAGTGGGAACGGGAAACCGCCCGCGAATTTGACCTCTGGGCGAGCTCGACGCGCTGCGATCTGTATCGCAGAAACAATTTCTATGATCTGCAGAACATCGCCTACACGACGTACCTGACGGACGGGGACTCCTTTGCCCTCTTCCGGCGGAAAGCACCGAGCGCCTGCATGCCCTATTCTCTGCGGATCCAGCTCATCGAGGCGAATCGAGTATCCAATCCACTCGGAGCTGGCGTTATGGGGTATCCGGGACCGTTTGCCGTAGAAATGCGTGCGCCGAACGGAAACCGCATCATCGACGGCGTGGAAATCACAGAAGACGGCGAAATCACCGCTTACTGGATCAGCAGCAAGGTGCCGTATGATCCGACGGATTTCGCACCGACCACGTGGAGCCGCGTCGAAGCCTTCGGGAAACGTACCGGCGCGCCGAATATCCTGCAAATCTGTCACGATATTCGCGCGGAGCAGTACAGAGGCGTGCCGTACCTGGCACCCGTCCTCGAGACGCTAAAGCAGGTATCGAGGTACACGCGGGCGGAGCTGACATCTGCCATTATCAAGAGCTTTTTTGCCCTCTTCTTCACCAGCAGCGCTGCCGGGCAGGATCTGAACAGCATCCTTGGAACGCAAGACCCCAATGAACCGGTAGTCGATGTGGGAGAGTATGGCCTCGCGGCGGGCACCATGAACGCACTACCCAGAGGCGTAGACGTGAAATCCGTCGATGCTTCGAACAGCCAGAGCACCTTCGAGCCCTTCGTGACACAGCTCATCAAGCAGATTTCGGCCGCCATCGGGCAGCCGTATGAAGTGCTTCTGAAGTCTTTCACGTCGTCCTACTCTGCATCCCGCGCGGCGCTTCTGCAGGCGTGGGATGAGTACAAGCTCAGAAGGACGTGGTTCGCCAATGACTTCTGCCAGCCCATCTATGAGGGATGGCTTCTGGAAGCGGTCGCCATCGGACGCATCAAAGCGCCGGGATTCTTCGAGGATCCACGCATCCGCAGGGCATATTGCCACGCGGACTGGTTCGGCCCGACGATGAGCATCCTGGACCCGGTGAAAGATGTGAACGGCAGCGCCATGCGCGTGGCTTACGGACTTTCTACCAGGACAAGGGAAGCGGCGGAAATGACCGGTACCAACTTCGATGAAAACATCGAGGCACTGGCTTATGAACAGAAACGGCAGGACGGCTTGGGGCTGAAATTTGCGAAGCCGCTCGTATTGGCCGGAGAGGAAGAAGGTGAGACTAGTGAGTAAATTTTGGAAAATCAAAAACGAGGCCGGCAGTGCGAACGCCGAGCTATACCTGTATGGGCAGATCGCCGAAAACTCCTGGAGCGAAAACGACAAGGGTGCCAAGGAATTTGCCGATGATCTTCTGGCGTGCGAAGGGAAAGACATCACCCTTCGCATCAACAGCCCGGGCGGGGATATCTTTGCCGCGCAGGCCATCTACAACGTGCTGAAGGCATATCCAGGCAAGGTGACGGCGCACATCGACGGAATCTGTGCGAGTGCGGCCACGGTCGTGGCATGCGGCGCGGGTAAAGTCGTCATGCCGAAAATGCCCTGTACATGATCCACAATCCGATGGCCTGCGTATTCGATATGCTGGACGCAGAAGCACTCCGTAAAATGGCGGATACATTGGCAAAGGTCAAGGAGACGGTAGTCAACGTGTACAAGGACCGCGCCAGAGACAAAATGAGCGCTGATGAAATCATCCGCCTCATGAATGAGGAGACATGGATGAGCGCAGAGGAAGCGCTTGAGAAAGGGCTCATCGATGAAATCGACGACTACAATGTCGAAACAGAAATGAAGAGCGGCCTCGTAGTAGTAAATTCTATTTCCATGCCCGTCAAGGATCGGGAAGCCGAAAAGATCCGGCGGGTGATGAAGACCGAAGAAAGGAAGAAAACAACCGAAATGAATGACAGTGATCTGATTTCTAAAATCAAGGCGCTCCTCGGGGACAAGCCGAAAGCGCCGAAAGAAGAACCAAAAGAAGACATCGAGGCGGCTGAACGCCAGCGTATCACCGCCCTCGAAGCACTCGCAGGCGAAGAGGCAAATCCCTACGTGGATGCCGTCATCGCATCCTGCAAGGGCGCCCCCGGCATGACTGCAGAAGCGGCAAAGCCGATCGTGGATGCAGTGAAGGCTGTTCACGTAGAGCCGAAGGAAGACACCAAGCTGGCGGCTATCCGCGACCTGATCGAGGACAATATGCAGTCCGGCGCATCTTCCGTCAAGGCGGTGCCGCAGATGTCGGCAGCTGATACAGAAAAGGCGAAGAACCAGGCGGCGGTCGCAGACATCGTCGCACGCATGAATAAGTACAGGGGGACAAAATAATGGCAATGAGAGAAACAACCAAAATGGAATACGACGGCCTGCTGGCAGGTGGTATCACTGCCTTCACCAAGAATGTAGCCATCACAGCGGGCACCGCCATGAAGCGCGGCACACTGATGACCGTGACGGATGGAACCGCAGCCGCGACCGCGAAGGGCGGCGCGGCAGACTCCATCCTCGCCAATGACGTGGATGATAAAGCGACGGCAGCAACAGTCTACATTACCGGCCGCTTTCATAGAGAAAAAGTGATCGCGGCAGAAGGTGATACCGTAGACGTACACGAAGAAGAACTTCGCGGCAAGGGCATTCTCTTCGCCGCTCTGAAATGAGGAGGACAAAACAATGGCTATTGATTACACAGAAACCCTGCAGATGATGGAAGCGGTAGAGCGAGCTACACCGCCAGCCGCCTTCCTGCTCGATACCTTCTTCCCACGCATGCCGGCAACGGCCACTACCTCGAAGATCTCGGTACAGTTCAGAAAAGCGGCCCGTCGACTTGCGCCATTCATTGTGCGTGGAGCGAAGGGCATTGACATGAAGCGCGATCCCATTCAGGAGGAAACCTATGCACCGCCGATGATGGCGGCGCGCCGTGTACTCGATCCGGATATTATCGCGCAGCGTGGGTTTGGTGAAGGTTTCTACTCCACCAAGACTCCGGCGGAACGCGCCGCCGATCTGCAGGCGCAGGATCTTGCCGACCTGCAGGCGGACATCATCAACCGCAAGAACAAAATGGCTGCCGACATCCTGACCACGGGCAAGTGCGATATCATCGGTCTGGCAGACGACGGGAAGAAAGAACTGATCGACACCGTGGACTATGGTTTCGACCAGAAGCTTATCCCGACAACCAAGTGGGATCAGGCGGGCGCGACCATCTACTCGGATATCAAGGGCATGTCCGAAATGATCCAGCAGAATGCCGGCCAGATCCCAACCGCGATGATCATCGGCCGTCATGTATTCGACTACATGCTGAACAACGATGAGATCATGAAGTGGCTCGCTGTACCGTCTCGCGATAATCTCGGCCTTATGTCCATCGCGCCGCGCATCGTATCTCCGCAGGTCACTCGTGTCGGTCTTATTCAGGCGCTGAACCTTGAAATCTACACCTATGGCGAAACATACGTGGATGACGATGGCGTGCAGAAGCCGTTTATCGGCGATGATGATGTCATCATCGGCATCACCGGTCGTGGTCGTCAGCTTCACGGCGCCGTCACTCTGGTCAACGAAGCGGGCACCGGTTATGATACCTTCGTTTCTCCGTACGTACCGTACAAATTCGGCAATAAGGAAGACCAGACCGTTGCCCTCACCATGTTCTCTCGCGCCGTGCTGGCACCAGAATGCGTCAGTGATTGGGCGATTATCAAAGCCAAGGGCGAATAAGGAGGCAGTATGTTCATTCTCGTGAAACGGAACTGTCTCTCAGCCCATGGAAAGATTTTCCGCCGCGGTGAAGTGGTCGAGCTGGATGACGAGACAGGCAAGGCACTCCTTGCATCCGAAGACTACACAGAAGTCGTGCTGCAGGAAAGCGAAGCAGAAAAACCCGCTGAAGAACCCGCAAAAACACCCGTGAAAGCACCAGCAAGGGGGAAGGGGAAAACGACGAAGGGCAAAGGCGCAGCGGCCAAGAAGGCGGAAAGCGAGGATGCACTTCCCGCCCCAGATGTAGAAGGCACTGTCGAAGGTTGATTTCTTTCAAAGAACAGGTCGAGAAGGACAACGGAGGCACTTTCCTGAACCTGTCGGAATTTGGGGAAGAGCATAGGTTGAACGATACACTCTGCACATGCATCCTGCAGGGGGACACCATTCAGCAGGCCTTGTCCATCGGGGAAGGCATCAGCAAGACCTATCCCACCATCTACGGCGCGGATCTGACAGTCAATGTAAAAGCATCTGACCTCGAAGAAGAGACGCCCGTCTACGGGCAGCTGTTCACGGTGGATGAGGAAATCTACATCGTGCAGAGCGTAAAGGAGGATATGGGCATGCTGACCATCGGACTGGTGGCGAATGAACGATGATTACCATTTCATTTGACCAAAAGCGCATCGAGCGCGCAAAGACTATGCTCGCCCTTGCTCCGAAAGAAGCGGACCGTGCAGCCGCCGCTGCCATCAACCGCACGTTGACACACGTGCCGAAGGAAATGGCGAAGACTGTGCGAGAGAAATACATCGTCCGTGCGGGAAGCGTTAAGAAAAGCCTTCGGAAGAACCGGGCGAGCGCAGGGAAGCTCGCGGGGGAAATCATTTCTACGGGAAAGACCATGCCGCTCACCTCTTTCAAAATCGGAGGCGGACGGCGCGGCCCCATGCGCGTGAAAGTGCTGCGCCGGGGAAGCCCGAAGCCAGTCAAAGGTTTGTTTGTCCGGTCATTCCCGAAGGGGTACGCCGGTCCCATGAAACGTGTGGGCGGCGCAAGGTATCCATTAAAAACTCCGGCGGGGCCCAGCGTCCCGCAGATGGTCGGAAGCGAAGACGTATTTTCCAAGTGGGGCGACGAGGCAGAAGAATTTCTGAATAAGCGCTTCACGCATGAGATCGATTTCCGTTTCTCTAAGTTGTTTGGCTAGGAGGCAGCATGACACCGATAGAAGCCATGGAGAATGTAGCGGCGCGCATCCGAAGCGTGGTGGGAGAGTACAGCACGCACCAGAAGAAGGGGACACTGCCCGTCGCTGTTTACGCGGGCTATCCACCCTTCAAGACGAAACCGGAGGAGAGCGAGTCCTATATCTATTGCTATGCAGTCAAGGTGCATGACACAGAGGACAGGTACAGCCGCGTGGACATCGAAATCGGATTTTCTATCTGCGACGATGATCCGAAGGAAGGGTGCATGTCGCTCTACAACCTGATGGAGCATGTGCGGCAGGCGCTCCTTGCCAAGCGCACGCTGGCAGGGAGAAGCCGCCTGCTGTTTCCTCTGGAAGGGGAAATCGTGGATCCGCAGCCGTTCCCGCAGTGGCAGGGACGACTAACCGTATCCTATACCATCGCCCAGCCAGAAGAGGAGGTGGACTTCTGAATGGAAGCAACAAAGCAGACAATCTACATCGGACCGTCGCTCTCCGGTTCACGGCTGGCGCATGCCACCGTATTTATCGGGGAGTACCCCGTATACATCAAGGCCATCCTGGACAAGCATCCATGGATGGTCTATCTGTTTGTGCCGGTTCACGAGTACGCGGAAAGCATGAAAAAGCTGACCACGAAAGGGACCGCGCTTTATATTTTTGCAAATCGATGCAAGGAGGTTTAAACATGGCATACAAACATGGCGTATATACTGGCGAAATCCCGACCAGTATCATCCCGCCTGTGGAGACTGATGCAGGCCTGCCCGTCATTTTCGGAACGGCGCCCCTGCACCTGGCATCCGATCCGGCGAAAGCGAACCGCCCCGTCCTCTGCTATTCCTATGCAGAGGCAGTGGCAGCCTTCGGTTATTCGGATAACTGGAAAGACTACACCCTGTGCGAAGCGATCTACAGCCAGTTCGCCCTTTATAACCGCGCGCCGGTCGTGCTTGTGAACGTACTGGATCCAAAGAAGCACAAGAAAGACAAGAAGAACCAGTCGCTCACCTTTACAGACGGCGTGGCAGCCATCAAGGATGCGGTTCTTCTGGATACGCTCAAGCTGAAAGTGGCAGAGGCTGGCGAAGCGCTTGGCGAGAATGATTACACGGCAGCCTACGATGATAATGGCGTGCTGATCATCACCGCACTCGACACCGGAAAGTTGAAAGATGTGACTGCGGCATTCGCAGACTATACCTATCTCGACCCAAGCGCCGTGACTTCGGCGGACATCATCGGTGGTGTGGACAACGCAACGAACGAAAAGAAAGGCCTTGAAACCCTGAATCAAGTCTTCCCACTGACTCGCCTTGTGCCGGGGATCGTTATGGCGCCGGGATGGAGCCATGATCCGGCGGTCGAAGCCATCATGAAGGCGAAGGCAGGAAATATCAACGAACATTTCACCGCGCTCGTCCTGGCAGACATCCCGTGCGGCGAAGGCGGCGTCACCAAGTACGGAGACGTGCCGGCGTGGAAGAATAACCACAACTACACCGGCGTGAACGAAGCCATCTGCTGGCCAATGGTGAAGCAGGGCGAGAAGATTTACCACATGTCTACCCAGCTTCTCGGCGTCATCAGCACCATCGACAGCACGGATGAAGATGGCGTGCCGTACCAGAGCCCGTCCAACAAGTCCATGCAGATCGAGGGCCTGTGTCTTGAAGATGGCAGCGAAGTCGTCATGGAACCGGAGCAGGCCAACTACCTGAATGGGCAGGGCATCGTGACCGCGCTGAATTTCATCGGAGGATGGAAGGCGTGGGGGAACAATACCGCTTGTTATCCGGCGGATACAGATGCGAAAGACCGCTTCATCCCGCTGCGCCGCATGTTCAACTGGCATGCCGCTACATTCATTCAGACCTATTGGCAGAAGGTGGATAATCCTACCAATCGTCGCCTCATTGACAGCGTGATCGATTCGGAAAACATCCGTCTCAACGGCTTGGCTGCTAGAGAAGTCATTCTGGGTGGTCGCATTGCCTTCCTTGAAAGCGAAAACCCGAAGACCTCGCTCTTGAACGGCAAGGTCAAATTCCACACCTATTTCACCCCGCCGATCCCGGCAGAAGACATCGAGAACGTCATTGAACTCGATACCGACTACCTGGACAGCCTTTTCAAATGATAAGGGAGGGCACATATGCGAAACGTACCTGAAAACTTGATCAATTTCAGAGTATACGAGGACGGCGGCGCCTTCCTCGGCATCTCTGACGTCACATTGCCAAAGCTCTCTGCCATGACACAGACCATCAAAGGCGCGGGGCTTGCAGGCGAGCTCGAAGCACCGACAAGAGGGCACTATGGCTCCTGCGAGGCGGAGCTGAACTGGCGCACCATCGAGAAAGACCTGCTTCACCTGGCGGCGAATAAAGCACTTTCTCTCGATCTGCGCGGCGCAGGGCAGGGATATGACTCCGAAAGCGGCGAATACACCACGCGAAAGATCAAAATCCTACTTCGCGGCCGTCCGAAAGAAGCTGACCTTGGCAAATTCGATGTAGGGGCGACCACAGACAGCAAGACCACGCTCGAATGCGACTACATCAAGATCGACATCGATGGGGAAACCAAGCTCGAACTGGACAAATATAATTTCATCTGCAACGTGGATGGCGTCGACTACTTGGAAGACGTGAGAGACGCGCTGGGGATGTAACGAAAAAGCCCCGCATATGATATGATCCCTCTAAAGCAGACACGGTAAATAACCAAACTGCTTTAGGG
>ERZ1034730.689-NODE-689-length-11267-cov-14.563147_pt1 | contig 11267 bp, 9 predicted proteins | sample MGYA00520650_ERZ1034730 | MGnify/ENA primary metagenome ERZ1034730 (study PRJEB33766, sample SAMN09781702) | gut metagenome | biome: gut microbiome | host: Homo sapiens | place: Madagascar | study: EMG produced TPA metagenomics assembly of the PRJNA485056 data set... | reverse complement strand
ATGCCGACTATTGAGGAATTGGAAAAGGGATTGAAAGATAACTAAAAGTAACGGAACTGTTTTTGCATGAACAAAGAAGAAATAAAACAAGAACAAAATAATGGGCTAATAGCTCGCATATTAGGAGGAACACCCACTATTTTACAGAAGGTGTTCTTTATACTTATGGCATTTTCGCTGATATTATGGCCCTTGGGATGCTATGTTTCTATATTCTTCTTTGATGCCCCTGTTCGCTCTGATGTAGACAAAATATGTCGTTATGGTATGCTTATAACCATCTACTTGTATCCTATCTACTTGTTCCCTTTGTTGAGATTTATGTTTCAACTTTCAAAGAACTTAAGAGCAACTTGGCTTTATTATCTATGTCCGATAGTACCAATATTAATTCTTAGGTTGTTATTTTCAATTAGTACAATCAGTGCTCCGAAAATAGACAATACCGAATTTTGCACTAATGAGGATTTGGTTGGTCATTGGACTTTGAATGGTGGAGAAAGACAGATCAATTATCCTGAGATTGAATTTTTCAATGATAGTACGGTGGAATTATACTCACAAGCTGATACCCTATACAGATATACCTATTGTTTGCAAAATGATTCCTTATATCTCAATGACATAAATGGAAGACAATACGTAAATAAAATCAATAAAGTCGATGACGAAACCATTATGTTTGAGGGTATCGCAGATGTTAAAGGCATACAGATTTATCACAAATAAAATGTTCTTGAAATGAGAATCTATGAACAAAAAAATATACTTGAAAGAAATATAAATTATAGCAATGCATATGGCAGAAATCTTCTACAAGAAGCTATTGTATCTTGTGAAAATGCAATTGCTGTTGATTTAGTGAATAAAGGCATTGATATTGATCATCAAGATAAAATGGGATGGACTCCTTTACATTTCTGTGCGCAATACAACAATATAACCATTGCTGAATTGTTATTACAAAATGGAGCAAAGGTAAATGTCACTGATTGCTATGGCAATAATCCATTATGGTATGCTGTATTCAATGCTAACAATGATTATCGCTTAGTGAAATTGCTTGTAAGATACGGAGCAGATGCATTAAGTAAAAATAATGCTATGCGCTCTCCTTTAGATTTCGCAAAGCAAATTGAAGATACGGAAATGATTAATATTCTTACAGAATAAAAATCTAATTTCAAAATACCAAAGTAAAAAGTAATATGAGGCAGTTCTTTTTGACAATCGTTATAGTCTTGGTCATAGCAATGGGGCTATCCTCTTGTCTGTGTCAACCAAGGTATGCAAGTTTTTTGAATCTTGTAGAAAAAATAGATAGCATAAATTCTTATTCCTACACTTTACAACAAGCTTCGCCAGACAGTGGTGTCCTACTAAAAGACACTTTAGCAAAAGAACTTCTCGGCGACATTTTCTATCATCATAAGGAAGCACAAAATCGAGAGGTCAGGCTCGTTGGTGTTAGTCAACCATACGCCCAAGTTCTTGTCTGTGCCTTTAACATAAAGAACATTGGTTTTGAATGGAAAACAAATGAAACATTTCTTGTTACTTATGGACATGAAGGAAAAATTGCAGATGTGTTGTATATAGGTATGAACGAAATTAAACCTACATTTGTAAAGTTCAGTTTTAATAGCAAACGGCATATTCCTATGGAAGATATTCAAAGAAGCAAATGGGTATATTACGAGCAAAGTAAACTTCTAAAATTAGAGGTGTTTGAAGAAATTTCATGGCTTGACAAAGACCAAAATCCATGTTTGGACAACTACTATCATACTTTCTTCTATCGAATAGACGAACAAGGGCGTATTGTCCGCTTAAGAAAAGGGAAAATCGTTCCTTATAAATATAACCATACCGACCATGCCTATGACTCATATCTTAAAGCTGCACATAAACGATTTGCATCGCAATTCACTCCCTATTCAGAAAGGCACATGAAATAGTTAGAAGAAACTGAAAAAGAGCCCCCAAAAATCGTTATATTTAGGGGATAGCAAAAAAAAAACAAAAATTATAATGGATTTATAGAATAATCCAAATTTTATTAGTAGTTTTGCAAACGATAAGAGTTGTTTGACAAGCAATCCTATGCACATTGCAGAAAATAGCACTGTTGCCAAATCATTACCTCCATTGAGGTGAAACACTCATAAATCGCTCATTCTAAGCTATTAGGCAGATTTTAGAAGAAATTTTTACAAAAAAGACTTATCTTTACACAATCGATGTGGCGATTACTCGCCATGAGCAATTTTCCAATCGAGCAATGTAGCCGTTATCTGTCATGCGCTTCACCAACTTCTGTACGGCAGAGGTGTTGATACCCAAGTCCGTTGTCAGTTGGGCATAGGTGATGCCAGGATTGTCACGCATCAGTCGGGCGATGCGTCCGTTTCCGTCCTCGAAAGGGTGGATGCGGATGTAGCGATAGCCATTTACTATATGTCTCATCCAATGTCATAATCGTTCTACTTTTATCTGTTACCACCTTTTACAGTGGTAAGTTACCACCTTTATGGTGGTATATGATTACTGGAATTACTTCCGAGATTTAATCAATTCGCTTCCTGTCAAGTAGATGGGTTGTCCATCTATATAGCCTTCCTTTGCCTTGGCATCTTCTAATATCTTATTGATATAGAATTGCCCAAACGTGATTTCCTCGATGCGTTGTTACGCATCTTCTTTGCTCTGTCGTCTGTCAACCAATGTTAGTAGCACAAAAATAAGAATTTTTATTTCTACCTTAAATTAGCAGACTTGTAATTTTACAAAACCCTTAGGTCTGCCCATTTGAACAGACAGAGAGTGAGTATTTCTTCCATTGGCAAATCATGCGAGAGCTGCGTGAAGAAATATTGGAGTTGGCTGTCAGATAGTGACTGCCAATCTTTGGGTAAGGATAAATTGAAAAATGCTTCCATACTGCGAAAGTACGGAAGCATTTGTATGGGGGAAAAGACAAAAATAGTCTTTCAAATTTTTGAAGTTTTACTCAACAGTGAAAGTAGTAACTTTCATGCCGTTTTTTGTGTTTTCGTGATTAGGGTCGCCAATAACAATGCCATATTCACCTGGGGTAAGATCTTCCAATACAATGTAATATGAACTTTCGCCATATTTCTTAGCCTTGTAGTCCACACTTGAAAGGTTATTACTCTCTGATTTAGAAAGTGTACCAGCTTCAGCGAGTTGGTATCTACGCTCTTTTCCTTTAACCTCAAATTTAAAAATTGAGATAAAAGAGTTTGGATCAGTCTTATTGTCGGCAGCCTTAACGATAAGACGTGTTGTTGAGCCGCCGACTGCTTTACTCGTAGACTTAACCCCTTTAAGAGTCAGTCTCGATTTCACCTTGCCGATACCTGTCAAATAAAGACTTGCTCCAGCCTTTGTTTTCACGGTTCCATTCTCACGTGACAACTTTACACCTTGATTGTCAGAGGTCAAGAGTAAAGTCTCTTCTGCGAACTCTGGTTCTTCTACTGTTACATTCTGCGCAATGCCTCCTGTAATAGTAAAGAATGCCACAATTAATGTCAAAAATAGTTTTTTCATACCTTTGTTTTTTAGTTTTTTGCAAAGATATAAAAATATCTTCGCACTACCCCCCCCCAGATAGTTAAATATGGTTAATAACGTGATTTTTAGAAGAAATATCCTCCTGACTCCTTTTTCTACGAAAGAAGAAATGGGCAAAAACCTTTTCCAAAAGGTTAATATTTAACAGATATTTACTGAGAATGTTTGTAATTTTGCTCCAAATTACATAGCAGATTTATATGTGCGGGCATGTCGCTGTACTTGCCCAACCAATAGGCGGGCTGTACCTCCTGTCCTTCATGATTAAAGCCCCTGCCTGTCGGGATTTTATAAAACGGCGAAAGAAATCAAGAGTGTTGTAGAAGAAATACAGAAAAGGTATCCTTGCTGTCGTGATGAAGTAAAAGCATCCATCTGCCGCAAGATGGCACAACATACAAAAGAAAAACGGGAATAAGACAAAACTATTTCGTCAAAATGACTCCGATTTCAAATAAATATTGTATTTTTGCAAAAAACAAAAGTCCAAGAGTATGATGACAGAAATGAACGACAGACGATTACCCGTTGGCATCCCATCTTTTGAAGAAATCAGAAAGGAAAGATACCTTTACGTTGACAAGACAGAAATTATCTGGTATTTAGTCAACAGAGGAAAAAGTATAAATTCCTAAACCGTCCACGCCGCTTCGGCAAATCAGTTCTTGTTGATACGCCCGAAGCCTATTTCATGGGAAAGAAAGAACTCTTCGAGGGATTGAAAATCATGGAAATGCAGACTACATTGCAAAGCAGAATTTACCTTCTGCCTCACAATGTAAGCGTTTGGTTAAAATCGTGAACAAGGCTGAAGACAAAGGCTACATAATGCCCAATTTAAAAACATTTTATGGCACTCGCAACAAACATAAACGACCTGCTTAATAAGCAGAAAATAGAATCTAACCGCATTTAGTTCAAGAAAGGTTGGAACCCAGAAAGCATATATCACAGTATATGTGCTTTCGCCAATGACTTTGATGACCTTGGCGGTGGATATATAATTGTAGGTGTAGATACCGATGATAAGACAGGCATGGCAATACGACCTGTAGAAGGCGTGCCAATGGAAAAGATAGATAACATTTTGCAAGAGATGGTGGGCTACAACAACAAAATGGCTCCATACTACTTGCCTCGCACTTCTGTAGAGGAGGTTGATGGCAAACAGTTGATAGTTATATGGTGTCCTGCTGGCAGTTACCGTCCATATTCTGTGCCTGTAAACGTAACAGCGAAAGGGACAAAAGAATATTTCTACATTCGCAGTGGCACAAGTAGCATTGAGGCAAGAGGTGAAGTTCTCGTTGAATTGCGAGAGTTGGCTAATCGTGTGCCTTTTGATGAACGAGGCAATAGCGACATCCAGTTGGAAGATATTTCTCTGGTGCTTCTTCGTGATTATCTTGTCAAAGTGGGTAGCAAACTGGCTGATGATGTGATAACGACTCCGCTTTCTACCATACTTGACCAAATGGAACTGTACACAGGACCAAAAGAAAACCGTTTGCTTCGCAATGTGGCAGCCATGATGTTCTGCGAGAATCCAAGTAAATTCTTCACTTATACTCAGATTGATGTAGTGACATTCCCTAACGGAAAGATGAAAGATCCAAACAATTTCACAGAAGTTACATTCAAAGGCAGTGTTCCGCAGATGATAAAACAGACAATGGATTACATCAAGAGCAATGTACTCAAAGAGCATGTGCGTAAGATTTCCGGTAGGCAGGAGGCAGAACGTTTTTGGAACTATCCATACGATGCTATTGAGGAAGCAGTTGTAAACTCTGTATATCACAGAGATTTCTTGCAGCATGAACCAATAGAGATTACCATTGAGCCAAGCGGAATCTCTATACTCAATTGTCCTGGTCCTGATAGAAGCATCTCCAAGGAGGATATAGAAAAGGGCGATATGCTAAAAAGCCGTCGCTATCGCAACCGTCGTTTGGGTGATTTCTTAAAAGAGCTTGACCTTACAGAGGGTCGCTCAACTGGTGTTCCAACAATACAAACAAAGTTAGCAGAGAACGGTTCACCACGTGCCATCTTTGAAACTACTGATGACCGCTTGACGTTCTTGGTTACTATTCCTGTTCATGAGGGATGTAGTGAAAGTTCGGAAACAGACGTACTTGGTTCGGAAACTCATCATAAAAGTTCGGGAACTAACAGCATAGGTTCGGGAACTAAGCCTAAAAGTTCGGGAACTCGAAAAAAGACAACCGACAAAATTATAGAAATAATAAAAAAAGACCCCAAAATAACCGCTCCACAAATCGCAATGGAATTGGGTATATCTACACGAGGAGTTGAAAAGAACTTACGCCAACTAAGAGAATCTGGTAGTCTTAAAAGAATAGGTTCACCCACTTTCGGCGGCTATTGGGAAATAGTAAATTTGGACAACGACTAAAACTGGAAAATAGGCACCCCCATGTTCAGTAAGATTGAACGTGGCGACTGACGAGCGAAGAGAAACCAAGTAACCCAAATGGCAACATACTTCAAAGTGGACGAAAAGGAAATGCTCACTCTTTGGCTTGCCGACAAGATACCAGTAGATGAGGACAGCTTAATTAATTATGGTTCGTGCTCACACGTACGTAAAGATTATTTTATATAAAAATGTATCAAAGTATCATTCTTGATGTTCAACATCGTTATATCTAATTGATATATTATCAGTTGCTGGCAATGAGACTTCTCTGAAAACAAGGCGAGAAGTATCATAGAAGTATCATAAAAGTATCATTTTTAATGAAAAAAATATCATTTTCGATGCAATATTTTGCCATTTTCCACGTTATTAAGATAATCAATTATTAACTTAATACCCAATAACACATGGACGAAAAAGAACTGCTGAGAAAAGCTTTTGAGTATGGCGAGGTGCCAGGCATCATCACCTACTGCTTCACCGAACTTTGTCCGATGAAAAACAACTGTATCCACTATCTCGCCTCGCTCTACAAGAACGACGACACCAAGCGAGGCCATGCCATCTTCCCCAATGCCTTGAAAAACGGAAAATGCGAGTTCTTCGCCCCACTGCGTATCGTGAAAATGGCCTGGGGATTCGACAAGCTCTTTGCCGAGGTGAAGGTGAAGGACGCTCCCCTGCTCCGCTCCGAGATGAGAAGCTACCTCGGCAGCAAAGGACAGTACTACCGATATAAACTGGGACAACAGAAACTCGTGCCCGAACAGCAGGAACACATCAAGCAACTCTTCGCTCGCTTCGGTTACAAGGATGTGGATTTCGAATACTTCGCCGAGGAAATCGACTTCACGAGTATATAATGAAGAATCCTGCCACCCATGGTTTCTCCGTGCCCACCACATGTTCCCTTACGGACCGACGGACGGGCATCAACTGAACAAGCCTCGGGCATCGATTGAACAAGCCTCGGGCATCGACTGAACAAGCCTCGGGCATCGACTGAACAAGCCTCGGGCACACACTGCCAACACAGTGGGCAACAAGTGCCCAAATGGGAAGCCCACTTTTGGGCACTATACTTTCTTTTTCCAACAAGCTTTCAAAAAAAACATCATGAAGATTACAATCGTACACAACGACAATAAGAAGCAACTCCTCGTCAGCACAAAGACGATGGAGAAACTACTGGAGCGCATCGCTAAGGACGACAGCAAGCAGAGCGTAACCCGATTCAGAGACTACGCCGCCTACATCGACGAAGACTACCGTTTCTACAAGGACATGCCTACATGGATGCACATCTATCCTGCCGCTGAGTTTGCGAAGGACGAGAACAGCAACCTGAAGATGAAGATTTGTAACAGCATCCTGCTCCTCAAGTTCAACAACATCACCGACCCCGACGGCACGGAAGGCGTGAAGCGTTCGGTCGCCATCCTGCCCTCCACCTTTGCCGCACTGGAAAGTGCCGACGGAAAGAGCGTCATCGTGCTGGTAAAATTCACCAACCAGAACGACAAGCTGCCTACTTCCGAGCCTGAGGCGGAACAGCTCTATCGCATCGCCTACCAACAGATCCACCCCATCTACCAAGCCGTGGTCAAGGCATCGCTCACCATCGGCGCCCAGGTTGCTTCCGTCGAGGCTTCCTCTGCCATGTCGAACGAGCCTTCGCTGCACAACAGTTTCATGATGACGCTGGATGCCCACCCTTATTACAATGCCAAGGCGGTGGCGATGAGGATAGACTGTCATTACCGCACGGAAGACACCGACCAGCAAGCCGATCCCGAAGCGAAAGGAAAGGCAAGAAACGAGGACATGGACTGCAAGGACGAGAAAAACGACATAGCAAGCATGATGCTGCTGTTGAGAAACCAATACAATTTCAGATACAACTCGGTAATGAAGTACGTGGAATACCAGCCGAAGGAGAAAGGATGGTACGGATACCGACCCGTGGAGCCGAGGGTGATGAAAAGAATGACGCTCGAAGTACAGTTGGCTGGACTAAGGGTGAGCATCAAGGACGTGAGGAATTTTCTGGAGTCGGACTACATCAAGAATTACAATCCGATAGAAGAGTATCTCTATCTGTGCCACAACAAGTGGGACGGCAAGGACCACATCCGTTCCTTGGCCCGCACCGTGCCCACCAACAATCCATACTGGGCAGACTGGTTTTACACGTGGTTTCTCGGCATGGTGGACCAATGGCGTGGATACACGCATCGCCAATACGGCAACTCGGTGGCTCCGCTCCTCATCTCCAAACAGGGCTTCAACAAGAGCACATTCTGCCGCCGCCTCTTGCCACCCGAACTGCAATGGGGTTACAGCGACAACCTGATTCTCTCGGAGAAACGACAGGTGTACCAGGCGATGGCACAGTTCATGCTCATCAATCTTGACGAGTTCAACCAGATTTCACCACAGGTGCAACAGGGTTTTCTGAAGAATCTTATCCAGTTACCTACGCTGAAATACAAGCCGCCGTACGGAAGTCACGTCATGGAGTTTCCACGCCTCGCCTCCTTCATCGCCACGAGCAACATGAACGACATCCTCACCGACCCATCCGGCAACCGCCGTTTCATCGGCATCGAGTTGACGGGCCCCATCGACGTGAGTGTCCGCCCCAACCACCAGCAGCTTTTCGCCCAGGCACTTGTGGCGTTGGGCAATGGCGAGAAGTGTTATTTCGACGCCGAGCAGGTGAAGCTCATCATGCAGAGCAACTGCCAGTTTGAGGTGGTTCAGCCGATAGACCAGTATTTCCGTCTCTACTTCGAACCTGCCGACGACGAGAAGGAAGGTGAATACATGACGGCCGCCGAGATTTTCGACTTTCTGAAAAAGCAGATTGGTTCGTCGCTGAAAGTAAACAGCTTGATGGGATTCGGACGAAAATTGGCTAACATGACACAACTGAACCACAAGCGTTTCGCCGATGGAATGAAATATCTGGTAAAGAAAAGATAAATCAGCCTAAAATGAGACTTCCATGATACTTTTATGAGACTTTTCGGAACAAAATCCGAAAAGTCTCATTTATTATATATGTCTATCTATCAATGTATTACAAAAATTTCAAAAGTCAAGAATGATACTTTGACACTTTTCTTTCAAAAAAACATTTACGGGCAAGAGATCAGCATCCTAAGTAAACCATAAGTCCACCCAGTACGATATACAACACGGCGTATGGGATGGCGGAACGGAGGATCTCGCCGTCCTTACCCTCCATGTCGCATGAGGCAGTGGCGATGGCGATGCTCTGCGGACTGATCATCTTTCCACCCGTGGCACCTGTGGTATTGGCGGCAACAAGCCAGTTGCTTTGACTTCCCTCCACCCCGAAGAAAGTATCAGTGCCCGTCATGCCGAGCTGGTTGGCAACATGAGCCTGGAGCTTGGCGAAGAGAATATTGGATGAAGTATCAGAACCCGTTACGAAGGTACCGATGGCACCAATCATCGGAGCTACCAATGGATAGAAATCACCCGTCACAGCCACCAAGCCCGAGGCGATGGAAGTTATCATACCCGAATAGTTCATCACACTCGCCAAGGCTATCAGCGAACAGATGGTAACCACCGTCTTGCGCAAGTTCACCGTGGTTCGGGCCAAGATGACCATCAGTCGCTTGAAACTCAACCCCTGTACCAATCCACCGATCGTAGCACCCAGGAAAAGCATCAACCCCGCATTCGAGATCCAACCGAACTTAAAGGTACTGCCCAACACCGGCAGATGAACAGCACTCACCAAATGCGTCTTCAGGAAGGCGTTGACTGGAGGACAGAGCGCACCCGACACCAAGATAAACACCAATATAAAGAGGTAAACGCTCCACGCCTTGAAGCTCTCGGAGAAAGTGAAGATCTCCTGTTTCTGCACCTTGCTCTTTCTCGCAAACACCTTGGCATAAACGATAATGGCAACGATGGCGGCGATAGAGCCAATGATGGCAGGAGTCTCCGAACCGAGATAATAGCCGCAGACGAACTGCACCGCCACGGAAATCATTCCCACCCAAAGGGATATGACAAGGTTCTTGACGAGATTATGCCTGTCGGTAAGGGTAAGGATGATGAAAGGCAGGATGATGAAGAGTGGAGACAACTGTATGATGGCGAACGCCGATGTCTCGCAAATCTGCGCCACCGATGCCGAGCCGCTATCCGCCACCTCATTGCAGAGCGTGGTGACAGGCACACCGACGGCACCAAATCCCGTTGCCACCGTGTTGCCGACCAAGGACACCAGAGCCGAGAACATGGGCTTGAATCCCAGTCCGATGAGGATGGCAGCAGGAATCGCCACCGCCGTTCCGAAACCTGCCATGCCTTCGAGCAATCCGCCGAATCCCCAGACGAGCAGCAGCACGAGCAATCCCTTGTCGTCGGTAATCGAAGTGAATTGTTTCTTGATAACCTCAATCTGCTTGCTTTCCACCAATATATTATAGCTATAGATAGCCATCAGGATGATGATGAGGATCGGGAACACCGCCTTCAGCAGACCTTCCACCACAGCCCATCCCGTCAGGGCGAGGATGCTGTCTCCCGCATGTTCCGGGGCTATCATCCCCAGTGGAGAGGCGGCGAAAAGAGCCAACAATACAGTTACTACGAGTGTCAACAAGGCGCTCTTATGTCCTGCCATCTTGAAGCCGAGCATCAAGACGAAGAGCAACACAATGGGTACAATAGAAATAATAGATGCCATAAGTTATTCAGATTTTATGTTTTTGCCTGCAAATATAACAATTTTCTTTGAGAATAGTATAAAGAAATAAGTATTTTTAAGGCAACAATTATGCCCCAACATATGAAATCTGATTGTCATCTCTGAAGAAACCTTTGACACCAAATTAATAACAACAACTGAGCCCACTTTAAAAAGTCATTTTTGATAATTTCTTCATATGTTACCAACTGATAATCAAATGGCATTTTGTAGGGAAAAGAACCAAAAACTACTTTTTAAAGTGGGCTCAGTACGTTATTATATTTTTTATGAATTGCTCAGATTCTTAATGATTTCCAAAGGTAGCTGGGTAGCTTTGGCAACCTGTTCGGCAGAAAGTCCCATTGCCAGCAATCGTTGTGCTGTTTCTGTGTTGGCCTCATGTTTGCCTTCTGCTCTACCTTTTTCCATACCTTTTTCCATACCTTCCTTCATACCAATTTCCTTACCCTCAGCTATACCTTCACGCTT
>ERZ1034730.685-NODE-685-length-11309-cov-9.865737_pt1 | contig 11309 bp, 10 predicted proteins | sample MGYA00520650_ERZ1034730 | MGnify/ENA primary metagenome ERZ1034730 (study PRJEB33766, sample SAMN09781702) | gut metagenome | biome: gut microbiome | host: Homo sapiens | place: Madagascar | study: EMG produced TPA metagenomics assembly of the PRJNA485056 data set... | reverse complement strand
GAACGTGGTGCCTTTCGGCTACGATGTCATCAACGAACCTATCGCCGACGGCAGCAATGGTCGCCGTGGATATGATGGTGTATTCGGAACGAGAAGAACAATGTTTCTTCTACCGTAGACAAGTAATTTAAGAGAAAATTCATGAAAATCTGTCGTAATCTCACTTTTTTATCGAGATTACGACAGATTTCTCGTTTAAAAGTTGTCGTAATCTCATATTTTTTGTAACTTTGCGACAGGTTTCACTAATATGAGATAGATATGAAGGAGAATATTATAGGCAGAGAACAAGAGATTGGAAAGCTTGAGAACTATATTTCAAGCCGCAAATCAGAATTTATAGCCATCTATGGCAGACGCCGTGTAGGCAAGACTTTTCTTGTAAAAGAACTGTTCGAAAACAGGTTTACATTCCGCATTACAGGCAAAGACAATGTTACAACCAAGGAGCAACTTGCGAGTTTCAGCTTCTCACTCAACGACCAGTTAGGCATAGAAACTGATGCTTCTAATTGGCCGGAAGCATTCCGGCTTCTGCAGAAAGCATTGGAAAAGATGCCAGAAGGAACAAAAATCATCTTCTTCGATGAACTTCCCTGGTTCGACACGTATGCCTCCCACTTCATCAGTGCACTGGAACATTTCTGGAACGACTGGGCATCATACCGCAGCGACATCAAACTGATAGCCTGTGGAAGTGCTACCACCTGGATGCTCAACCAGGTTATCAATTCACGGGGAGGGCTCCATAATCGCATTACTCACAACATTCTGCTCTCTCCCTTCAAGCTGCATGAAGTAGAAGAGTATTTCAAAACACAGGGTTTTTATTATGAGCGCCCGGAAATCATTGAGTGCTATATGGCAATGGGCGGTGTAGCTTATTACCTGTCTCTTTTCGAAAACAACAAAAGTGTGGCACAGAATATCCAGCAGCTTTGCTTCACCCGTGGCGGCGAACTCACCGAAGAGTTTGACCGTCTGTTCAGTTCGCTCTTCAAGAAAGCCGACAACCATCTTACCATAGTTACAGCCCTGAAAAGCAAAGGCAAAGGAATGACCCGACAAGACCTGTTGGACGCCACGGGACTGGCAAACAACGGAAGGTTCAGCCAGATACTCAAAGAACTTGAGCAATGTGATTTCATCCGCAGTTATACTCCTTTCGGCAAGTCGAAGAAAGATATGATGTATCAGCTCATAGATCCTTTCTGCCTGTTTTATTTCAAATTCATGCATAATAAGGGGGCATTCCTCGACAACTATTGGGTCAAGATGCAAACCACTGCAGAGTATGAATCATGGTGCGGTCATGCCTTTGAAATCGTATGCCTTCACCACATCAACGAAATTATCAGAGCTTTGGGCATAGATGGCAGCATCAATACCCCTTGTTCATGGTCTTACCGACCTACTGCCAAAGTTATGGCAGACGAGGAGGCAGACGAAGACCTGAAACGTGGAACACAGATTGACCTGCTGATAGACCGCTCGGATAAATCCATCTCTATCTGCGAGATGAAATATTGCAATGGGGAATATGAAATAAGCAAGACATACGATGCCCATCTGGCACACCGTCTGAAGGTTTTCAAGAAAGTGACGAAGACCACCAAGACGCTCATACCAACTTTTGTCACCCCTCATGGACTGTATAATAATATGTATGCAAGAAAGATCAACAGACAGGTAACAGGAGATGACTTGTTTTGAAAAAAGTGGGATTTCCAGTCAAAACTCCTTAGGAAAATGTGATGATTTAACAGAAAAGTCCTTAGGAAAATGTGATTTTACTTGCGTAATTCACTGTTTATTAGCATCTTTGCCAAAACATAATTTTTAGCGTATGGAAAGACTACTTATATCCCAATTGTTGAAATGGAAAGACAGTCACGGAAGGAAGCCACTCATACTCGAAGGTGCAAGACAAGTTGGTTCGCACCAGTTTCTTGCCATACGAGAGAAACAACAGTTCAAAAACCATCAACATCCCCCTCTATATGCTCTTTGTTCTAGACAAAGAATTAAAGGCAAAAAGTTAGTATTTCAGCGAAAGCGGCAGTTTTTGACAAAACTGCCGCTTTCTCTTGTTTTTCATAAGCAAAAGTGTATAAAAACCGCATATTTATAATAAAATGTCGGGTAAAGTACAACTTTTCTAGAAAAAAGTTTGGTGATTTCCTAAAAAATGCTTATTTTTGCAGCCGATTAAAAATATTATTAAAATTTAGTGAAGTTTGAGATACTTCCCTATATATAATAAGGTATGGCAACATACCCACCCCTACCAGTTCGGGATAAGAGTTGGAGACGGGAAATGAGTCCCCACGCTCAATAAAAGTTGGGAGGATATGTAGTGAGAAAGAAATATAAAACATTATATATTTATTAATTAATTAAACGAGAGAGATTTATGGAAAAAAGACTCATGACGTTTATTGCCTGCCTCTTCCTTAGTTTAGGAATGGCGTTGGCGCAAACTCAAGTTTCCGGTAAAGTAACCTCTGCAGAAGATGGTGAGCCAGTTATCGGCGCATCAGTTAAAGTAGTGGGTACAAAGACCGGTGCGGTTACCGATATCAATGGTAACTTCTCATTGAACGCTCCTGCTGGAGCAAAACTGGAGATTTCATATATTGGTATGAACTCTCAAACTGTTAAGGCAGGTTCAAACATGAAGATTGTTTTGAATCCAGACAACAAGGCTTTGGATGAAGTCATTGTTGTAGCTTATGGTACTGCAAAGAAAAGTGCCTTTACAGGTTCTGCTGCTGTCATGAAGACAGAAGATATTGCAAAGGTTGCAGACTCAAACCCAGTTCAAGCTTTGACAGGTAAAGTTTCTGGTGTACAGATTAACACTCAAACTGGCCAGCCAGGTGTTGAAAATTTCAAAATTCGTATTCGAGGTATCAGTTCAATCAATGCTGGTAGCACTCCATTGGTTATTGTCGATGGTTCTCCTTGGGATGGTGACATGAATGATATCAACCCTAACGATATTGCTTCTATGACTGTATTGAAGGACGCTGCTTCTGCCGCTCTTTATGGTGCTCGTGGTGCCAATGGTGTAGTCATCATCACAACGAAAACTGGCAAGGAAGGTTCGTCTTCAATCACCGTAGATGCGAAGTGGGGTTCAAACTCACGTGCTACACAGGATTACAAATATGTCAAGAGCCCTGCTAAATATTATGAGACTTGGTACAAGGGTCTGTATAATTACGCAAAGGCACAAGGTATGGGTAACGAGTCTGCTGTAGCATGGGCAAACGAGAACCTTTGCTCAGATAACGATTACGGATTGGGTTACAACGTATATACTGTACCAGATGGTCAATATCTGATTGGATCTAATGGTAGAATCAACCCTAACGCTACACTAGGTCGTGTTTATAACTACCAAGGTCAGGACTTTATGATTACTCCAGATGACTGGACAGATGCCACATATCAGAACAGTTTGCGTCAGGAGTATGCAATCACAGCAACAGGAAGCACAGATAAATCTTCTTTTTATAGTTCTGCCAACTATTTGAGCAATGATGGTATCACCAAAGCTTCTAATTACAAGCGTTTCACAGGCCGTTTGAAGGCAGACTTTCAGTTGCGCCCATGGTTGAAGATGGGTGGTAACTTCAGCTACTCACATGCCAACACCAACTATCTCAGTACAGATGATGATGGAGCAGCAAGTTCATCAGGCAACGTGTTTGCCTTAACAACTGTAGCTCCAATTTATCCTCTTTATGTACGCGATGGCAAAGGTAATATCCTCTACAACTCGGAGGCTAAGCTTAATGTATACGACTATGGAGATGGAGAAGTTAATGGAATGATTCGTCCATATATTTCACAGGCAAACCCATTAAGTTCCAACCAACTTGACACTCATAATCAGGAGAGCAACACATTTAATGCTGTAGGTTTCGCAGAGATTCGCTTCTTGAACGATTTCAAGTTCACATCTACAAATAGCGTAATGGACTCTGAGGCTCGTTCAACATTAACAACCAACCCTTATTATGGTCAGTATGCAGCATCAAATGGTCAGGTAACAAAGGCTCATACACGTAGATGGTCTTACAACTATCAGCAGTTGCTGGATTGGCATCATGCATTTGACAAGCATGATGTTGACATCATGTTGGGTCATGAGTATTATCGTACTCGTTATCAGTCTCTCGATGCATACAAAACCAACATGTATTCATTCGATATTCCAGAACTTTCAGCAGCAGTGAATGCCGGTTCTGCAGACTCTTATTCAGATGACTATAATACGGAAGGTTGGTTTGGTCGTGTACAATACAACTATGCAGAAAAGTACTTCGGTTCTGTATCTTACCGTCGTGACGCCTCTTCACGTTTTGCACCAGAGAACCGTTGGGGTAATTTCTGGTCATTCGGTGCAGCATGGTTAATTTCTAAGGAAAAATTCTTCAATGTATCTTGGATAGATGAGTTGAAATTAAAGGCTTCCTATGGTGAGCAGGGTAATGACAACATCCAAGACCCAGACTATGGATGGGATCGCTACCTCTACCAGAATACCTATGATGTTGTGAACTCTAATGGACAGCCATCATTAGTTCCTAAGACTATGGGTAATAGAGAAATCACATGGGAAAAGGGTGGCAACTTCAATGCCGGTATCGACTTCAGTTTGTTCAGAAGTCGTTTGACAGGTAGCATTGAGTACTTCTATCGTAAGACTACAGATATGTTATTCTACTTCCCATTACCAACTTCTTTTGGTTATGGTGGTTATTATGCAAACATTGGTGATATGCGCAACTCTGGTTTTGAGTTCACTTTCGATGGAACTATCATCAAGACCAAGGACTTGACATGGGGAATCAACTTGAACCTTACCACTTACGGCAACAAGATTACCCGTTTGCCTGAAGAACGTAAGACAGCAACCGTTGATGGTATTAGAGGTTATGCTTCTACCAACTATTTTATCGGTGAAGGCAAGGCACTTTACAACTGGTATATGCCAAAGTATGCAGGCGTGGATTCCGAAACAGGTGTAGCTCTTTACTGGAAAGACGTAAAGGATGCTAATGGAAACGTAACAGGCGAAGAAAAAACCGACAAGTACTCTGAAGCTACAGAGCACCTTTGTGGTACTGCCCTTGCTCCTGTATATGGAGGTTTCGGAACAAACTTAACCTGGAAGGGACTTGATGTGTCAGTAAACTTTACCTATCAGATTGGTGGTAAGGTATATGATAGTACATACGCATCAGCTATGAAACTTGACAATGGTCATATTTTCCACGCTGATATGCTGAATGCTTGGAGCGAAGACAATAAAGGCTCTAATATTCCACGTATCCAGTTCAACGACACATACACAGCGTCACAGTCTGATCGTTTCTTGACAAATGCATCATATTTGACACTTCAGGACTTCACTATTGGTTATTCTTTGCCAAAGCAGTTGATTCAGAGTATCGGTCTTACTAAAGTTCGTCTTTACGTACAAGGCAACAATCTCTGGTTGTGGTCAAAGCGTCAGGGTCTTGACCCACGTCAGTCTATCTCAGGTGAAACAACTGCTGCATATTATTCACCAATCCGCACTATCTCTGGTGGTGTATCAGTTTCATTCTAACAAACTAAAAGATAACATAGAATATGAAAAGATTTCATAAATATATATTAGGAGCAAGCCTCTTGTCTATCGCACTTGTAACTACAAGTTGCGAAGACGAGACTGAGCCAACACACTTTGCAACCCAAGATCAAGCAAGTGCGTCAAGTGCTGCCACAAGAGCATTGGTATATGCAATGCCAGCATATTTCAATCATATAGATGAAAGTCTCATAGATGAAAAAAAATGGCATGGAGCATTCGGCTATGGTGCCATGATGATTATCCGTGATTTGCAAACTGGCGACCGTTCTATTGGTACAAAATATAATGGTCACTTTAAAAATTATGCATGCGATCAGTACATGGGCAAGCGTTATATCTACGCAAACTACCCTTGGAGTTATTACTATGGCTTTATCTTGACTACTAACAAGGTTATTGCAGCCATAGACCTTAATAATTGTACTGATGATCAGAAAGGCTACTACGGCATTGCCAGTGCTTTCCGTGCATTCTGTTATCTTGACATAGCTCGTACTTACGAGTTCCTTGACAACAAGAAAGTTAAGTCGGTAAATGAGAACGGAAAGGATGTTGCTGGTCTTACTGTTCCTATCGTAACAGACGCAATTAGCGAGAACGATGCACGCAAAAACCCACGTGCGTCACGTGCTGACATGGCAAAGTTCATTGAGAACGATTTGAACAAAGCTGAAGAATACATCAAGTTTTCTACAGAAAAAACAAACATCTTGCCAGACCTCGCATGTGTTTATGGTTTGAAGGCACGCCTTTACATGTGGCTAGAAGACTATACGAATGCTGCTAAGTATGCAAAGTTGGCATTCTCTACAACATCTTCAAAGCCAATGACTGAGACGGACTGTCTTGATGCTCAAAAAGGTTTCAATGACTTATCAAAGTGGATGTGGGGCGCAAAACAGACATCTGAAGATGATGCCGTTAAAACAGGTATCGTAAACTGGACATCATGGGCATGTAATGAAACAACATTTGGTTATGCAGGTGTTGGTGCATACAACTTAATTGACGCCAATCTCTATAGCCAGATTGATGATAAGGACTTCCGAAAGAAGGAATTTATCGGTCCTAACGGTCCTTCAAAAGACCAGAAGATTTTGACCAGATTGCAACAAGCTTACGCATCAATTAAGTTCCGTCCTAATGAAGGTAATGCTGATTCTTATCAGACTGGTGCCGCATCAGCTTATCCTATCATGCGTATAGAAGAAATGTATTTCATCTGGGCTGAAGCAGAAGCTCATCTTGATGCAGCTAAAGGTAAGGAAGACTTAATTAAAGTTATGACAACCATCTTGAAGCGTAACCCAGATTATGCATTTACCGGAACGACAACAGAAGAAGTTGTAAACGAAATCGTAAAACAAAAGCGAATCGAGCTTTTTGGTGAAGGTCAGACATTCTTCGACATCAAGCGTCTTAATATGTCAGTAGATCGTACATATAATGGAAACAACTGGATTCCATTGGCTCGACTCAAGACTGATGGTCGTCCTGCATGGATGAACTGGGTTATTCCTCAGAATGAGGAGAAGAATAACTCTGCACTGGCAGATTACAACAACCCAGACCCTTCTGATGTATACACAAAGTAATTATAATTCGTAAAACAAGAAATTATGAACAAATTGATGAAATATAGCTGTTTCGCAATCATGGCATTGTCAGCATTGACATTTACTGCTTGTACAGAAGATTATGATTACGATCCATACACTAATGTAGAAAACTCAGGTTTTTACTTTACAGAAGCCAGTGACAGAGCATTGTTCTATCCAGAGGATAACAAGAGTATCACAGTAGAGGTTTGCAGAGCAGAAAGTGAGTCAAAGGAAGCTGCTACTGTTCAGCTTTCTACGAGTTCAAATCTAGTTACACTTCCTTCAGAAGTTTCATTTGCTGCCGGTGAAAGCAAGAAAGAAATAACTATTCCTGTTGCAAACACTCCAGGCATCTATGACGTAGATATTACCATCGCAAATGAAAAGGACAAATTTGCATATGGTCCTGTCACATATTCTCAAAGAATCATTGTTTGTGGAGAGAAATTGTCAGGTGTATTTACCTCACAACTATTCAATTCAACAAATAATGTAGTTGTATACAAACTAGGAAATGACGGATACGACATTAAAGATTGCTATGAGGAAGGTAATGATATCGTTTTCTCTCTAGACAATAAAAGCAACATTATTGTTGATGAACAGCTAGCTTGGAATCATAAGAAGTATGGACCTGTATACGTAGAAGACTACGAAAGCAGTTTAGGAGTTTATCCAGGCAGTAAAGATTACCAAGGATACAGCGGTTATGACTCTGAGTCTGATACATATTACTTGACTTTGAAACACTATTGTGCTGCTGGCACTTTGGGTAATTTCCGTGAAACATTGAAAATCACAAGATAAAAGCATTGTTTCATTAACTATATAATTAAGGTGTATCCTTATTGCTCAACACAATGGGCAAAGGGATACACCTTTTTCTTTTTACCCCTCTCAAACATTTTCCCAAGAAGAAACGATGGTAATGGTATTTATACGAATCGGATTTTGATGGAATGTTTGAGAAACAAAGATCCTCAATACATGACAACATTTTTTATCCCGAACTGAGGTAAATATTGTTGTCTTTTAATATCCATAATTATACTGTATTATCAAAAAGTGGTAAACTTACCGTTTTTCGTCACTGAAAAGGCTCAAACGAAGGCTTTCACCATGATTTACAAGCAAAAAGTGGTAGTTTTACCACTTTTCGTTACTTTCCCATTTTCTCGTTCCCCAAAAAAATGACATTATCTCTCTCAAACATTTTCCCAAGAAGAAACGATGGCAATAGTATTTATACAAATCGGATTTTAATGGGATGCTTGAGAAACAAAGATCCTCAACGCATATGAACATGTTTTCTCATATTTATTGCAACATTTGCCACGCTTATTATAAGTAGCTGATAATAAGAGAATAACGGGTGGCAATAAGGGGCTTTTTTATTATCACCTTATTGCCACCTATTGCCACGTTTTGCAAAAAACAGCGATTTTCGGGCATTTTAGAGGTGTTTTTGGAGCTTAAAGGTTGAAAACATTGAGCAAAAACGCTTATTTTCTATTCAATTTTCAGTGTTTTTCTATGCTTTTTATCGAAAAACCTCCCACGATGCAGCAAAAATTACGTCCCGACGTAGCATTTCCTACGTCCCGATGTAGCAACGGACGCGTCCCGACGTAGCTACAGATACGTCGGGACGTAATTTTTCGAAAAGATCTTTGGTATATTCCATTTTAATTATTATCTTTGCAGTGCAGTCCCGGTAAGACCCTCTCCCAGATTATTCGATGCAATTGATGCCCCCGGGGTTTTAATTCTTCTTTTTATCTCACTCATCCTCAAACATTTTCCCAAAATTCCTTGCATCTTTCAGAAGAAAAGCGTATCTTTGCAGAAGATTAGCGGCGCTCGGCAATTTGTAAGCAAGCTTACATTGCGCTCGTTTGCATAATCTTTGCAGAAGAAATGTTCAACTTTTAAAACAAGGAGGTAGAATATGGATTTATTTGATAGCAAAAGACAAGAAAGATTAGAGGCTGCAAGAAAGGCTTCTACTGCCAGTAAAGAAGCAGCACGTGCCTTTTTAATTAGGGCAGGAATTCTTTTACCTAATGGAGAAGTTGCACCACATTTGAGATAATTATGGATAAGTCTTTATATTCAAGGCGCTCCAACCTAGTAATAGGATTTCATGGCTGCGACAAGTCTGTTGTTGATGCCGTAGTTGCTGGTAAGACCGATCTTCTTTCCAGCACTAATGACTATGACTGGTTAGGAAACGGCATCTATTTTTGGGAAAATAATGAGGAACGAGCTTGGCAATGGGCTAAAGATTTAGCCAAAAGAAAGAACTCACAAATCAAAGAACCTGCAGTTGTTGGTGCAATAATAGACTTAGGTTATTGTTTTGACCTTACTGACAGTTCCTATCTTCGGGAATTGAAAGATGCTTACGAGTCTATGGTTACTGTTTATAAAGAATCAGGGATTGAATTACCGAAGAATACATCTATCGGAAATTCTACAGATTTATTGATTAGAAAATTGGATTGTGCAGTTGTACAAACTGCTTTAACATACAATCAGGATGCCAATGCCCATCCATACGATTCAGTAAAAGGAGTATTTTGGGAAGGACAGGAACTATATCCTAATGCAGGATTCAGAGAAAAGAATCATATTCAGATTTGTGTCTGCAATCCTAATTGCATCAAGGGTTATTTCCTTCCTAGAAGTATCAATCAGGATTATCCAAACCCATAATATAAAGAGGTAGAATATGGATTTATTTGATAGCAAAAGACAAGAAAGATTAGAGGCTGTAAGAAAGGCTTCGGTTGCCAGCAAAGAAGCTGCAAGAAAATTCCTCATTGAGGCTGGAATATTATTGCCGAACGGAGAAGTTGCCCCTCATTTAAGATAATAGATAATGGAAGAATCTCTATATTCTAGACGTTCTAATCTTGTTGTAGGTTTTCACGGCTGCGACAAATCAGTAAAGCGGCACTCGCCTTTTTAATTAGGGCGGGGGATGCTATTGGGCAGGTAACAAACCTGCCCTCCCTGTGCTTACTTGCTTCCTAAGGACTGCTCGAATAGATGCCTCTACTTAAAATTTATGGCACATGTGCCACTTTTTTTAAGTGCAAAGATATGCGAAAGTAGAGTTCTAACCAAAAATTTTTAGATTTATTATACTAAAAAGGTGTGCGCACTAGCTGCGCGAATTCAACAAGGTGGCTAAATCACCATTAGAAGAATGGGTTGAGCATAGAGCAAATTGCTTTTATTACCGGTTTGACTGAAAAGGAAATAAAAGAACTATAATATAATAAGGTGTATCCCCGCTTGCCCCATACATCGGGCAAGCGGAGATACACCTTTTTTCTTTTATCTTCCTCACCTTCAAACATTTTCCAATAAATCCTTGCATCTTTCAGAAGAAAAGCGTATCTTTGCAGAAGATTAGCTGCGTTCGGCAATTGTAAGCAGCTTACATTGCGCTTGCAGGCATAATCTATGCAGCACGAAAGTAAAATCATTAAAATAAGGAGGTAGAATATGGACAACGTGAATCTTTCATCAGAAGCATTACTCTCCAATCAGGGAGATATGACTTCATTTAGATATGGCAATAGTAATATCCGATTTCGTACTCCAAAATGCCTCAAACGATACACAGAGGTTAAGGAATGGGATAATGGATATATTGTTGTCATGGCCGACTACGAAGGTATGGGAGAAACCGAAGAGTACATTGATCTTTTGCCCATATTGAAGAATCTGTATATTAATCCTGAGACTTTTCTCAAACCAATCAAGACAGTAAAAATAGATTATCATGAAGGAAGAAGAAATTAAAGCCGTAGCAGAAAAAGCCATGATGATAGTTTGCGGATATGCATTTTCGCAAACCGAAGAAGGTTTTATACGTGTAGTGTATCTACATCCCCCATATCATGCTCTTGTAATGACAAGCGAGGGTGAAGTAACAGAAACCAATATGGATGATATAGAAATCAGCATCGTTCAAAAGTATTGGAAACGAAACAAAAAATTAATGGAGCAAGCTTATGCCTAAATATTACGACTTTATGATATGTGGGTAT
>ERZ1034730.655-NODE-655-length-11643-cov-9.755696_pt1 | contig 11643 bp, 11 predicted proteins | sample MGYA00520650_ERZ1034730 | MGnify/ENA primary metagenome ERZ1034730 (study PRJEB33766, sample SAMN09781702) | gut metagenome | biome: gut microbiome | host: Homo sapiens | place: Madagascar | study: EMG produced TPA metagenomics assembly of the PRJNA485056 data set... | reverse complement strand
TACTAAGATTGTTACATTATCGGTCTAATATGTATGAATGGTAAATATTAGCAAAACTCAACTATCTGATATTTGAATTCTATATTATCCGAGAAATACCCTGTCGATTTTATGATAATATGGCTCTCTGTTAAATTTACATTCACAATATTACTTGAAGGCATTGTTAAAATGACACTGTTAATAATAGATTTTTTTCTCAAATATAACCGAAAGTTCGTCACGTGGAAGCTTTACTTGTTCAATTAATATATCAACTCTATCATATACTCGGTCAGATTTTTCTATAGAGTATATTCTGATAAATTAATATTTTTTATAGTAAAATAACAGATGCTACTAACGAGAAAATAACATAGTTTCTCGTTAGTAGCATTAGACGTCTTAAATTACGAAGTATCTAACATCATTATAGTTACAACTGTTTGATGATCCATGATCCTCGCTATAATACCAATATATTACCGGCTTGTCACCATATGCAAATTTATTAATTGGAATATCTTTTCCTAATGTTCCAGATGATGATCCACTACCGGTGTTAAATTCTTTATATACGCGATTATTAGTGCCTAATATTGTATCAAATACATAATCAATAGTAACATAAATACTCATATTACTACCCCAGCCAGTATTCTTCGCAATAGAAGATGTTAGTATGAAACATCTATGTGCATCTATGCTCAAGCTACTGCTATTTAATGATTCCTGATATTTAGATCGGGTTTTCATTACATTCAGCATAGTATTTGAATTTCCAATGATTGATTGAGTCACATTTGCATTATCATACATTGCAGTTCTAGCAGTTTGTGAATCACAAAATGCCGTGCATCCAGAGGATGAGTTGCATAATGTCGTAAATTTTGATGCAGAGCTACATATCATCGTTATTAATGATGAATTATTCATAATAACATTTAATCCATTTTGGTTATTAATAACTTTAGCCACATTTGTATCACTCATGAATGCAGATTTACATGTGTTTGATGATGTGATATAACTTACACCGTTTGAATTTAACCAGATAGTTGCTGCGGTATCATTACCTGCAATTGCTGTAATCATTGACTGATCATTAGCTGAGGTATTTAATCCAATTGCTGTGTTTACAATATAACCCATTGCTTTTACACTAGCAACGATGTAAGATATGCTAGTTGATGTAGAAGCAACGACATTCATGGCAACTTGTGAGTTCACAACTTTATTCATTGATGTATCACTATTTACCAAGTAATTCATTGCATTTGAACTTCCTGCAATGCTGTTCATCGCTGTTTGAGAGTTTACTATTACATTCATACCAGCATCACTATTTACTACAATACCCATTGCCGTAGCACTTCCAGCCATTGCATTCATTGCTGTACTATTTCCAACCACTGTACTTAATGCTGTACTATTTCCCAGCACATTATTCACACCAACAGAAGAATTCATCACTGCTGATAATGCACTTGCTGTGCCAATGATTTTCGACAATGCTCCTGCATTTGCTACCAATTTACTCATGGATGTATTTGATCCACTCATTGTATTCATGGATGTTGCAGTCGCAATTGCAGTATTTCTTGCAGTTTCATTTGCAAGCATTGCATTCAGTGCAATGTCAGAGCCCTGTAATCCATTGGAATATGTCTGGCTATTACATGCCGCTGTCCATGCCCCATTGTTTGCACATAAAGCAGTGCTCATCATCTCATTCTTTGTCATGGTATCAACGAATGCTGCGTCATTGACTGCCCAGGTTACGAAATCACTGTCATTTAACAGATTTGCAAAGAATTCTGGATCTGAAGAACTCATCATATTAATCAAGTTATTCATAACCGAAATGTAGGACCGGTATTCCTGTACTGCAACATTTACAGAGGTTACTTCTTCCATCAGTGGTTTAATGGAATCCTTCAGACCATCTGTTTTATTTGCTGTACTTACCGCAATCGGAATCTGATCCAATCCACTTCCAATCTTTGATAACGTCGTATTTGCTGTCTGAATTGCTGTTACAAATGCATTCAATGCATTATTTGCATTCGTATTTGCTTTGATTGTATCTCTTGCCAATGTGGAGTTAAAGATTGCACTTGCAAATGCACGATCATTCAAGCACTCCGTAAGAAGTGTTGGATTGTTTGCTAAGAACTTGCAACAACTTTCATCATCACAAAATACCGATAAAATATCTTTGCACTTTTTGAGTGCTGTGATGGATTCATTCTGTGCAAACCAAAGAAGAGCATCCTTTAACCGGACATATGCCGTGTCTGTGAGTGTCAAATACTCCTCAGTTACCAAATTATTGGTCTTCATTAACTCCAGTGCGTCTGTGGTGATATTTTTATTGTCAGTAGTACCAGCTTTTGTGTAATGAGTACCATTATCATCATAATAATCTTGTGTACTCAATCTCCAGATTCGCATCCGTCTTGCTTCTACTACTTTCTCAGTAAACCACTGAGAAGTCGTTGCACAACACATCAGTACGTTATTCTGTAAGATTGCTTTCCATCCATCTGTCGATAAGATGACTTCTGACATACTCTTATAGGAAGATAAATCAACATTGAATCTCTTCTTGATCCAATCCAAAGCATCTTCTGCTTCTAAATGCTCTTCCATGACTCTTCCAAATCCATTTAACATTTTATCATCTAATGCCTGAATTGCTGTCATGTTCATGTATTCACAAATGGAATCGAAATTTCCTTTGGAGAAGTATGTATTCTCCAGAATGTTATTTAACCCTTCTCCCACATAACTATTTCCTTTAAAGAAATAATACCAATCTTCTCTGGTTAACTTTGTAACCAGAGTCTTATGTAATTCCTTGTGGGTAAAGAGAATTGCTGTTTTCGCTAAGAAATCATGGAGACGTTTCTTTGATATGTCATCTGTATCAAACATATAGGATTTTTCTCCATGATTCTCAATTGATTCGATGTAATTCAAGTGATTCAACGGCTCATTTAAGAAATCACTGTTGATCATTTTCGTTTCAACAAAACCCATTGTTATTCATCCTCTCTTTATAATGCTTTTACTTCATTTACAATTGTATCCATATTGGTTACTTTCGTAAGAAGCGGTGTAACTTTTGCTCTTACATCATCGGAACGATATAAGGTAGAAGCATTCGTATTTAACATCTCCCAGAACTTGCTAATGGTTCGAAGCTGTCCATCAAGAGTTGTTAAGTTTGTACCAAGTTCTGTAACTTTTGCATTTGCATTGCTATTAGCAGTAAGCTTTGCTTTTACTGTTGTATTTCCAAGAAGTGCTCTTGCAAATGTTTCATCGTTAAATGCTTCTTTTAATACATCCGGATACTGAATGAGATAATTGATACATTTCTCATTGTTGATAAATACATTGATAAGTTCCGGATATCCTTTCAATGAGGAAATTGCATTATTCTGTGCAAACCAAAGGAGAGCATCTTCTAATCTCTGATAAGCAGAATCTACAATAGTTAAGTATTCCTCAGTTACAATTCCCTGGGTTTCAAGGAGTTTTAATGCATCTGTAGCAATGTCTTTTCCATCTGCAGTGCCTTCTTTTGTATAGTGCTTACCATCATCTGTATAGTAATCACGGTTTGCAGTTCTCCAGATTCTTGTATATCTTGCCTCTACGACTTTATCTGTAAACCATTTCGTTGTACAAGCACAAGACATAAATGGACCACTCTTGATCATAAGCTTCCAACCTTCAGTATCCAAAATAGCAGTGCCAAGATCAGAATAAGAAGAAAGATCCACATTGAATCTTTTTTTAATCCACTCCAAAGCATTGTCGGAATCCAAATGTTCTTTGACGACTGTGCCGAATGCATTCAGAAATTCCTGGTTCATTGCATGGATTGATGTCATATTCATATACTCACAAACCGTGTTAAAATCTCCATTGGAGAAATAAGATTTTCCAAGGATCAAGTTCAAACACTGTCCAAGTTTTCCATGATTCTTAAAAAAGTAATAAAGGTCATCTGATTTCAGTTTTCCGATTAATGTAGAACGAATTCTAGCGTCCTCAAATAAGAGAACAGAACTTGAAATCAGATTTCGAAAAATTCTCTTTGAGGTATCATTATCCTCAAAGACATAAGCATTTTCTCCATATCGCTCAATTGATTCGATATAGTTAAGGTGATTGATCGGTTCATTTAAGAAATCACTATTCACCAATTTTGCATCTACAAATCCCATTGTTTACACACCTCACGATCTGGATTCTTCTGTCTTGACAGAAACCTTGTTATCGATAGAACCATCGGAATTGAAGATGGTATTCTGAATAATCTTCTGCTTCTTTCCATCAGTATCCTTCGTATCTACAGTATCACTGATTGATCCATCCGAATTGAATACTGTGGTTTTTGTATAACTATCAGAAGTTACTGTGATTGATCCATCACTATTAAAAACAGTCTTCGTGTTCTCTGGCATAATATCGCTATTAAGTGTCACAATACTTTTTTGTGCCGCACTGATACTTGCGTTCAATTTTGCGAAACTGTCAGCGAGTGCTTTTGAAGATGCACCAACACCATCTGCAGCTGCTCCCTGTGATGTTTCGTATGCATCTGTAAGTTTTACATGAGAGAATTTTTCAGATGTTGCCTTCTCGGCAGCATGTGTTGAAGGAAGCTTTGTATTAACAACTGCCTGAAGTGCAGCATTTGATCTGTGTAATGCAAATAACGATGCAGCCATTCCACTTGCAGCATTTCCATTTGTTTCGACATTTTCCATGTCATAATTATCTGAAATTTTTACATGACCATATAAGTTTTCTGTACCTGCACCATACGTTCTTCCTGCATCTGCATGCATAATCGGTGCACGAGATACGATACCAGTTTCCTGGTTAGAAGAAAGGTCCTTATACATATCATTGACTGCTTTCTGAGAAGCAACCACGCCATGTTCTGCATCACCATCTTCAATGGCAACCTTATAAGTATCAGATGCTTTTACATGCCCATAATCAATGATAGAAGCAGATCCATATTTTGTATCTGTGGAAGCATGTGATACAGGTGCTTTTCCTGCATCTAATGCAGTATATGCATCTGCAACCGCTTTTGGACTAGCAGCAACACTATCAGCTGCAGTTGGAGCAGTTTCATCCTCATTCGTGTATACATACGTATCTGTAGTTTTTACATGACCATACAGATCTTCTGTTCCACCACCATAAGTTTTCTCGGCATCTGCATGTGTAATTGGTGCCTTGTTTGCAATATCCTCTTTATTCTTTGTAACTATAGTGTTAATTGCATCCAAGGATGCCTTTAATGAAGCAGTTGCTCTTGTTGATGGGATATTGCTTGAGTTATCATCTGGACTATCAACAACTTCACGCTTTTCACTTGCAATACTTGATACATTATCAAGGTATGTCTTGACTTTTGCAATTGTATCGGTTAACGTTTCAGATGGATCTGTTCCAGGTAATTCCAAAGATTCACTCTTTTTAACGGAACCCGTGGTGACTGTTTCTGCATATGTTTCTGGTGAATATTGTCCTTTGACTTCACCATCATCACCTACAATATTCATCTGAAGCGGTGTAATATTACGAGACATAATACATTCTCCTTTCTTTATTTTGGTTACTATAATGTTTTTCATTACAATTTCCAACGAAATGATATAAAAATACTGGAAAAACTAAGAAATAATATATGTTTATAAGGAGGATACAAACATGAGTAATGAAAGAATACACTTAATCATTGGAGACCGTCAGGTCGGAAAAACAACGAAGTTGATCAAGGAATCTGCTGAAAAGCAGGCTCCGATCATCGTTAGAGACAGAGGTCTTGCAAAAAATATCGCTGAGAGAGCAAAGGATATGAATCTGGACATCCCAGAACCAATTGCCTTTTCATCATTTAATGATGTAAGGAATAAAAGAGATGTATGGAAAAACGGATGTCTCGTCGATGACATTGATTTCCTCATACCTGTATTACTTGGTGTACCCGTCATCGGAGCAACTGCAAACTTAGTAAACTTCGAAAACACAGAGCTTCTGACAATTGAAGGTCAGATGTTTAAGGATCTTGAAGAGGGCTCAAAGAATGAAGAAAAGTAAAGAAACATTGGTTCTTGTCGGTGGTCCAAGGACTGGAAAGACTGCAACACTCGTAGCAAAAGCTGCAAAAGAAGATGCATATATTATATGTGAATCAGATAAAGTCGCCGAGATGATGAAAACTTATGCGTGGGCAATTGGGCTTCCTATTCATGATCCCATAGTAATTGACTATGAATCTGTAGATGCTGATGAAATTCAGCATAAAATTGCTGAAGCTACTGAACATGATGATCATGGAAAAATACTCGTGGATAACCTGGATTTATTGGTATCAAATATCTTTAGGGGTTCACTGATTGGATCTTCAATCAGTGCTGATTTCATAGGAAATATCCAGCATTTAGGCGTAACACCATACGAATCACATGGACGATCACAGGATCTTATTGCATTAAAGAAAGCATATAATCAGGCTGCATTTGACAATGAATTCAAAGAAGATTAAAGAAGAAAAGGATGGAGAATTTTCATATTCTCCATCCCTCTTTTTTTGTCGTAAAATGGGCACAAAATGTGGAAAAATGGGTTTTTCAAAATACAGAATAAGTCACATTATCGGTCTAATGCCTCATTTTATTTTTTATGATCCTTGTTTATTCTCATACTGTATACAACATTTAATTCCAGTATCTTCCAAATTCCGTTATGTCACAATTTATTTCAAAACGGGCAATCACATTTGATTGATATATTATCTACAGGAATAAGGAAGGAGGACACGAAAAATGCCAAAAGTAATTAAAACAAAATGCAAAGAATTTACAAAGTTAGAATTCTATGATGAAAATCCGGATTGCTTACCAGAAGCTAGCTTCATCTTTTCTGAAATCAATGAATTCATCTCCACTCGTAAAGATCACGGTGGATCACATCTTATTTTTATATCTGGAGAAATCGAGCTCTATTTTGAGACACTCTGTGTACGAAATACTGGTCCATATGTACTTGAGTGTATTGTATCTACCGACACAATGGTGGTATACAAGGTTATATCAGCATATGACGAAAAAATAAGTAATACAAATATTTTCATTGCATATATGATAAAAGATGATTACATCAAACCAGATGAGGCATACATCTATGAGCATGCATTGGATAGTATTATGGAAAAAGCAAAGCAAATAGTTATAGATACAATTGCTAGTAACAAACCAAAGAAAGAAGGAGGTAAAGAATAAATGACAGAAGATTTATTTACTGTACTTAGTAAGGACGAGAAGGTCATAAATGCATATCAAAAGGCAAATATTCAAATTACTCCATACATCATTGGATATCTTTTGAGAGGTTTTGATTTAAATGGTTGCTGTTCAGAGCAGGATGCTAGAACACCAATTAATGCTCTGATTTACGGGACCAAACTGAAAGTCATTGATAAAAAATACCGTGGTATTATTACAGATATCCTCTCTGGTTTTATCTTAAAATCTGAGGAAAACACCGAGACGATAGATGCTATTTTTGATATGGTTAGAGATGTGATGGTTGATGAAATCATTAGCAGTTCATACATCACAAGTGCACGATCTGACATTAAGCCGTTATGCGATGATATTTTATATCAGATAATGGATGCTAGATATCCAGGATCATCAGTCTCTGTAATAAAAGGGCTAATGCCATGTCAAGATGGATATATTACACAACCAACGGATGATACACCAGTTATCACAAGATACACATCACATGTACCAGTGAATATATTAACGATCCGATCATATCCAGATGACAAGTATCTGTTTCCAAAAGTGTATGGAGAGATCTTATTGCCTTTCCGATATAATGGATGTATTATGAGATTATGGTTTGATCGACATACTGGGCTTTCAGAGTCATCTGATTTTGGAATTTGCCCACAGAGGATGGATGCAGTTTTTGAGTATGCAGAATCGTTCCGTTGTTCACGTCCAATAACTACAACTCTTACAAAGGATAATATTATTCATATTATCACATGTATTCATGATGCAAATAAAGAAATTGTGAAAAAGGATTATGATTATAGCTGGAGATCATACGATGATTGCAATAAAAATGTCTCCGGGTTTGAAGTCTTAGAGATTGACTTTCATGACACAGTCTGTTCACAGGTTAAAGTCATCTCATTTATCTTTTCAAATACAAATGATTGCATAGCTATCGTTCCGATGTCATTTTCTGATTCATTCATAGGGAAATTGCATGATATGTATGTAAGTGAAGATGAGAAGCATCCATTGGGTAAAACATGTTAATATTTAACTTAAAAAAAAGAAGGAGAATAAAAAATGAAAAACAACTTATACGAAGATCTTTCAGAGAATGAAAAGTTCACGAAGCTTTTCACAGATTTGACAATACATAAGATCGATGAGCATATAATTGCTCAAATATTAAGATCAGTCTTCAATCCAAGGACCACAGATGAATCCGGTTTACACAGAATCATGGATTGGATTATCGGAGAATCTATCCTTAAAATGATTGATCCTACCTTTCAACCGATTATAGTCGCAATTATTGAGGGGTACATCCCAAAATCAGAATATGTTGCCGACCAGACTCAGATTGATATGATTTACCAGGCTGTATTGGATGCAGTCGTTGCTGCTTCAATAAAACATAAGGATGAAATTATTAAGTTATACAAAACCACACCAGACTATCAACTCACACGTGATAAAATTTACAGTATGATTCCAAAAGATGTACGGGATGCATGTATTCTTAAAGGATCCGAAGTTGTGAAGTATGGGTCTTTCGCCATGAACTATAACACCTATAATTATATGGGTGTCCAGTTATATACACCAGTTGATACAATCATGATTAAAGCACATCATCATTTGAAAACAATTTATCCACAAGTGTATGGATGTGTTATACTACAATTCAGGTTCACAGGAGAATTTGTACCAATGAGTTTTAGTGATCATTTTGGTCAAACCGATGATGGAATGTTTTTCGGAATACCATCTCATGGCTTTCATGCACTTGAGACATATCTTGAGGCATCTGGTTCAGATGCTGGTGTATCAGCAATCAAGAAGGAAACAATCAAGGATATCATTAGTGGTATCACAATGACTCTTCATGAAACGAATGCATATGAACGTGATTTTACATTCAAGGTCACTGAAAAACATGTCAATCACTATGATCATAAAGATGCAGGATTTTCTGCAATGACTATAACGATTAAGGATAAGATCTGTGACAAATTGAAATACCTGACATTCATTTTCGCAAAGAATGACGATTGTGTTTCTATGATCCCAATGGAATTTGATTTAGATGATTAAAGGAGGAGTAACTATGAATACAAATTCAACAGAAAATACAGCAATTCGTGAGCAGACAACACCTGGGTATGATTTGGTAGATTCTCTCGTTCATAACGAAAATCTGCAGGAAATTTCCATGAAAATGATAGGGTTGCAATTAGATAAATATACAATCTATAATACGCTCACATCGTTTTTAACCCCTTATATGGGAACCTTTATTGAAGAAGTCAACCTGGATTCACTCTACGGAACTACTATTCTGGGATTGTTAGATAAAGATTATCGTGATATCGCTGAAAAAATGATAAATGGATTGATCATTCGACCTGTCTATGAAACAGATAAAAAGGTGATCGGTAATATATTTAAAATCGTTGATGATGCAATAAGTGATTTATTCATACGACGATTTGATCGTATATTCTCACGACTTGATACCAAGTTATCAACAGACAATAGACCTGCTGTAATTGTTAAATTAAATGAGATGCTTAATAAAAATCAGATTAAAAGTATTATTTTTAATGATACCATATCCATCGGTGAGTATAAGAGTGAAACGAATGGATTAGAAATTGAAATGTATGAGCACGTCGAAAGACTTGAAATTTACCACGATATGATGGTAACTTCTTTCCCGGATATAGTGTCTGATATTTCGTTATTATTTTCATACTTCGGTGAGCTTAAAGGTGTCACCGTTAGAAATACTTATGGAGTAAACAACAAGTCATTCTCACCTGATTATATCAGTAAGAAAACTATTGATTTGTATAAGCACATGTCTAAGTCTTATACATGCTTATTGAGAAAATCAGATGTTGATGATATTATCAATCTGGTTGTTAACACAAGTAAAGTAAGTTCACATAATTTGATCGTAAAAACATGCTTAAAGTTAGATAATTACTTCAGAGGAACTGCTGATGTCATTGGATACTTCGATAACTCCACATATATGACAACCTATTTTGTGTTTGTATATGCGGAAAATGGTGAATGTGTAGAAATCATTCCATATACATTCCCTGCAATAGGAAATATCAATAAGGAGGAGAATTAGAATATGTTGTTTTTAGATTTGATATATGATGATAAAAACTATCTGAAGAAACTTAAGGATACCTTAGAATTTGATGATGAGATCACATATACACAGTTATTCATGATCTTTAAGTATACCAGGGATTTGGCATGGGATGTATTCAAAAAGAAATATGGAAATTGGCATACAGATGATGCCATGATGTTCCTGGAATATTTCATTCATGATTTATCGAATGTGATAAACCTAAAATCAACATCAGGCACCCCTGGTATAGTTGAGATCGACTATCTGAGATCTATTGCCCTTTCATTCATGAAAGGAGAATTCACAGATAAGTATTTAAGTAAAAACGATCAAAAAATCAAGGATATATTGACTGAGAAAGAAAAGGCACCAGTTGATCAATTCACTGCTTTATTAGAAGAGATCGGTTTTGTCAACTTAAAAGATAGTCATACCCCGGAACCAGGACAGTTTCATACGTTTAATATATATGAGAGAACTTGTGGTATCCTCACTACGCGTAATGGATATACGTTTGAGCTGATAGAGAATTGGACTGGCTTTGAGATACATCCTAATAATGTGAAATCAAAAAAGACATTTTACCCGAGAATTCCACAAACCATACGGTTTACATTTAATAACTTAGATGAAATATCTGAAATATTCAGCAATGATTCTTGTGGATCCAGTTATGCTAGTCTGAGATTTGGCATTTCACGTAATACTGTATGTAAGAACTATATTAACTTTAAGGATTTGGAGGGTAAACAACCCGGAGACTGTTCTACGGTATGCATCAATGATGTATACAAATTGTGTACATTTATCATCGATCATTTCTATAAAAAAGATTGTATAAAATGTGAATTCACTCCTGTCTATATGATAGATGATATTAATGCATATCGTCTACGAGTATTCAATAATAGTGATGACATTACATCAATAACAGACATCTATTTTATGGGTGGAAGTGAACTTTCTACTACCAAAAATGTACAGATTTGTGATAATTCTAAAGACACAGCTGGAATTTTCATGATCTATGTAAGTTATGCATCCATTGAAAAATCAAAATCTATAATTACAGTTTATTCATAAGTCAATAGAGAATGAGCTGAATGTATCCATCAATACACAGATTACTTTATGAAGTAATCTGTGTATTTTGAATCATAAAATAAAGGAGAATATAAAGATGAAAAA
>ERZ1034730.653-NODE-653-length-11667-cov-10.795040_pt1 | contig 11667 bp, 7 predicted proteins | sample MGYA00520650_ERZ1034730 | MGnify/ENA primary metagenome ERZ1034730 (study PRJEB33766, sample SAMN09781702) | gut metagenome | biome: gut microbiome | host: Homo sapiens | place: Madagascar | study: EMG produced TPA metagenomics assembly of the PRJNA485056 data set... | reverse complement strand
GAGCCGACACGCAGATGCCGCCGCCGAGGTGAGCCACTACGAGGTTCATCTCCTCATACTTGCGACCTATGCTGCGCGCATAGCGGCGCGAAGCAGCCTTGGCGTTGAGCGCGTGGAATATCGACTCGCGCTTCATGAACGGCAGACCCGTGTAGCGGGCGCGTGTCATGAACTCGTCTACCACAACCGGGTCGGCCATGTAAGCCGGACAGTGGCACATCTGCGCTATATCGTCGGCGATGAGCGAACCGAGATTGCACACGTGCTTGTGCTTGGCGTTGATGAGGTCCTGCTTCATCTGCTCGTTGATGGCGTAGACACCACCGTGCAGCGGCTTGAGCAGACCGCCGCGACCTATCACGGCGTCGAACTCCAGAGGTATTCCAGCCTCCTTGAGCAGCTTCAGCACGAAGTTCTTGCGATACTCATACTGCTCGTTAACGGTAGTGAATTGGTCCAGCTCCTCCTGCGGGTGCAGTCCGTCAGATGTCCATACAGCACGTTCGTCTTCATACACAGCCACCTTCGTTGAGGTGCAGCCGGGGTTTATGACAAATATCTTCTTCATAAATGATGTTTGTTGCTTCTTATTTGTTAATCGCCTTCAGGCAGGCAGTTGCTAAAGAGTAGAATTTAGAGTCGGCAGTGTCGGCGCGCGATGTCACCACAACCGGCGCGCTGGTGCCCACGAGCATGCCCGCAACCGTAGCTCCGCCGAAGAGCGTAAGCGTCTTGTAGAACGTGTTGCCTGCCTCGATGTCGGGGAAGATGAGGCAGTTGGCGTTGCCCACAACCGGCGATGCGATGCCCTTGATGGCTCCGCTCTCTGCGTCGCAAGCCGTCTTCACGTCCATCGGACCACTCATTTCCACCTCGCCGTAGGCTCCGTTGGCGGCGTTCGCCTTCAGCTCCTCGTAGCTCAGCGTGAGCGGGAATTTCTCTGACACCTTCTCGGTGCAGTGGATGAGAGCCACGCGCGGACGGTCGCCGCCCGTGATGCTGCGGTAGGTGGTGGTGATGTAGCGCGCCAGAGCGTCAAACTGCTCCGTAGTGGGGTAGGGAATGACGGCTGCATCGGTGAAGAAGAGCAAGTGGTTGAGGCTCGGCACGTCAGCCACGGCGATATGTGTCAGCACGCTGCCCTTGATAAGGATGCCCTCCTCCTTGTTGAGCACGGCGCGCAGGAGGTTGTCGGTGTTCAGCGAACCCTTCATAAGCACGTCGGCGCGGCCTTCGCGCACCTCTTTCACGGCATGACGCGCCGCATCGTCGTCGTCTTCGGCTACGATGAGGGTCACCTTGTCGGGATAGTCGGCAGCCAGACGGTGAGCGATGTCAGCCTTAGCTGCGTTAGCCACAAGGATGAAGCGTGCGAACTGCTCCGCAATGCTTCGTTCGATAACTTCTTCTGTGTGAGAGTCGGCAGGAGATGCCACGGCAACCGTCACTACCTGCGCAGCTTGGCGCAGACGTTCGGGTAGGATTTTAAAGTCAACGATAGGTTCCATACTTATTTATAGGGTATTATGTTTAGAGTTGCGCATTTTGTTGCTATCTGTGCAACTTTTGCAAAGTTACAGTAAGTTTGTTATTCTGCAAAGAAAAACGGGAAAATTTATTCTCAATCGCAGGAATGTGGAACTTTAATCAGTGAAATATAGTAACTTTGCAGTCAAATATACCAAGATACAGTCTATGACAACAGCAGAATTTATACAAGAATATCGCGAAAAGGACACCCGTCAGCTCGCCCTTCAGTCGGCACGCTTCCCCGATGTCGACATGCCCTACGCACTCGACCAGATAAAAGGCTGGCAGACAGCGCGCCGCAAGCTCCCCACATGGGCTGCCTGCGACGGCATCGTCTATCCGCCACACCTCTCTATGGAGCAGTGCTCGTCGGAGCCGACGGCGCAGTATAAGCTCAATCTGGCGATGGAGTGGAGTTGTCGAATTGAGAGTTCAGAGTTGAGAGTTGAGAGTTCGGAGAGGGAAGTTGAGAGTTCAGAGTTGAGAGTTGAGAGTTCGGAGGAGGGAGTTGATAATTCTTCTGAGCAGCCTGCAACTCTCAACTCTCAACTTTCAACTCTCAACTGTCATGCGTCCCGCATGACCGACCTGACCGGCGGTTTCGGCGTCGACTTCTCGTTCACCTCCTGCGCTTTCGCCTCAGCCACATACGTAGAGCGCAATGCGCAACTCTGCAGCATGGTGGAGCACAACCTGCCGTTGCTCGGCATCGACAACGCAAAGGTGGTCTGCGCTGACGCTGTCGACTATCTCTCTACGCTCGATATGCAGACAATGATATTCCTCGACCCTGCGCGCCGCGATCAGCACGGCGCCAAGACCGTCATGCTTGCCGACTGCACGCCCGACGTTGTGCAGCTCCTGCCGCAGCTTCTCAAGAAATCGCGCTTCACGATGCTCAAGCTCTCGCCCATGCTCGACTGGCACAAGGCTGTAGAAGACCTGCATGGCACGGTGCGCGAGGTGCATATCGTGTCGGTGGGCGGCGAGTGCAAAGAGCTGCTGCTCGTGCTGTCTGAAGAGATAGAAAGCGAGCTGAAGGTTTTCTGCGCAGACCTCGAAACGGGAGGCTCCAGTCTTTCTGGCGGTTCTAGTAGTTCTAGCTGTTCTAGCCTTTCTAGCCTTTCTTGTGAACCTGGTTTCCCTAGAACGCCTAGTTCTCCTAGCGCTCCTAGTTCCCCTAGCGCTCATAGCAATGCTTCTCTCTTCGTCTACGCCCCCGGCTCCCTCCGCCCAGCCCCCAACTCAAAACTCAAAACTCAAAACTCAAAATTCTTGCATGAGCCCAACGCCTCAATTATGAAAGCCGGCTGCTTCGACGAGCTTGCGGCAGCCTACGGCGTGTCGCCCGTCAGTCGCAACAGCCACCTCTTCCTCTCTGCTGAGCCCGTCGACGGCTTCCCGGGCAGGAGCTTCAGCATAGAGCGCGTCACAACGCTCAACAAGCGCGAACTGCGCCAGGCGCTGGCAGGCATCGAGAAGGCGAATATCGCCACACGCAACTTCCCGCTCTCGGTAGCCGAACTGCGCAAGCGCCTCAAACTCAAAGACGGTGGCGACGTGTATATATTCGCTACAACCACCGCTGAAGACGAACATCTACTGCTGATTTCTCATAAATATCAATAAATATTTAGCATATTTTCGTCTGTTTGAGCAAATTTCCGTACTTTTGCATCTTTAAGGCTTTATTTATAAAGATGTATCCATCGCCCGAAGTGACAATCGGGCGACGTATATCAAACAAAAAATGAAAGAATAAATCAAGAAAAATGTCAGCAATAGAGATTAAGAAAGTTGAGTCGCGCCGCGACCTTCGCCAGTTCGTTAATTTTCATTACGACCTCTATAAAGGTAATGCTTACGACGTGCCCAACCTCTACTTCGACGAGATGAGGACCTTCAGTAAGGACAAGAATGCAGCCTTCGACTTCTGCGAGGCAGAGTATTTCATGGCGTTCCGCGACGGCAAGATGGTAGGTCGTGTGGCTGCCATCATCAACCACAGCGCCAACAAGAAGTGGGAGCGCGAGTCGGTGCGCTTCGGATGGATCGACTTCGTCGATGACATCGAGGTGTCTACAGCCCTGCTCAAGGCTGTAGAAGACTACGGCAAGCAGAAGGGAATGAAGGAAATCGTTGGTCCGCTCGGATTCACCGATATGGACCCCGAAGGAATGCTCCTCGAAGGCTACGACCAGCTCGGCACTCAGGCTACTGCCTACAACTATCCCTACTATCCTGAGCACATGGACCGCATGGGCGGATGGGAGAAGGACAACGACTACGTAGAGTACAAGCTCTACGTGCCCGAAGAGATGCCCGAGAAGTATGCAACCATCGCGAAGATGATTCAGAAGCGCTACAACCTGCAGGTGAAGAAGTTGAAGCGCAACGAAATCTACGGCGAGAACGGATACGGCAAGAAGATATTCAATGTAGTGAACGAGACCTTCAAGGACCTCTACGGCTACTCGAAGCTCACCGACCGACAGATAGAACAGTACGTGAAGATGTATCTGCCCATGGCAGACCTAGACCTCATCACCATCATCGAAGACTGGAACACACCCGACCATAAGGTGGTTGGTGTGGGCATCTCCATACCTTCGCTCGCACACGCCCTGCAGAAGTGCGGCGGAAAGCTCTTCCCCTTCGGCTGGTGGTACATACTGCGTGCGCTGAAGTTCCACAAGACCGACGTCGTAGACCTTCTGCTCGTAGGCATTCTGCCCGAATACCGTCAGAAAGGCGCCAACGCTCTGCTCTTCTACGACCTCATCCCGCGCTACCAGCGCCTCGGCTTCAAGTGGGGAGAGACCCACGTCGAGATGGAGACCAACATGAAGGTTCAGGGACAGTGGCAGTATCTCAACCGCGAGATACACAAGCGCCGCAGATGCTATAAAAAGGACATTTAAATCGGATAGCATCCTTGGTGCTGTCACAATCGCTTAGGATGCTATAAGATATAAAGAAATAAAATGGAAGAAAACATTCAACCCACAGTTCAGTATACCGACGACAACATACGCCACCTCTCCGACATGGAGCATGTGCGTACACGTCCTGGTATGTATATCGGTCGCTTGGGCGACGGTCAGTTGCCCGAGGACGGCATCTATGTGCTTCTGAAGGAGGTAATCGACAACTCTATCGACGAGTTCAAGATGAACGCCGGCAAGCGCATAGAGGTAGACATCGACGACCGCCTGCGTGTGTCGGTGCGCGACTATGGTCGTGGCATTCCGCAGGGCAAGCTCGTAGAGGCTGTCAGCGTGCTCAACACCGGCGGCAAGTACGACTCGAAGGCGTTCAAGAAGAGTGTGGGTCTGAACGGCGTTGGCGTGAAGGCGGTGAACGCCCTCTCGGCACATTTCGAGGTGAAGTCGTACCGCGACGGAAAGGTGCGTGCGCTCAAGTTCGAGCGCGGCAACCTCAAGTCGGACATCACCGAGGACTCTGCTGACGAAAACGGCACGTATATCTTCTTCGAACCCGACCCCACACTGTTCGTAGGCTATTCGTTCCACGACGACTTCGTGGAGACAATGCTGCGCAACTACACATATCTCAACTCAGGTCTTGCGATTATGTACAACGGTCGGCGCATCCTCTCGCGCAACGGCTTGGCAGATCTGCTCACCGACACGATGACTACCGACCCGCTCTACCCCATAATACACGTGAAGGGTGAGGACATCGAGATAGCCTTCACGCATACAAACCAGTATGGCGAGGAGTATCACTCGTTCGTGAACGGACAGCACACCACACAAGGCGGCACCCATCAGAGCGCTTTCAAGGAGCATATAGCAAGAACCATCAAGGAGTTCTTCGGCAAGAACTACGAGTTCACCGACATACGCAACGGACTCGTGGCTGCCGTGGCGCTGAACGTAGAAGAACCTATGTTCGAGAGCCAGACAAAGATTAAGCTCGGTTCGCTTCAGATGGCGCCGGGCGGAGAAAGCATCAACAAGTACGTGGGCGACTTCGTGAAGCTCGAGGTAGACAACTACCTGCACATACACGCCGACGTTGCGGAGGTGATGCAGCAGAAGATAACCGAGAGCGAGCGTGAGCGCAAGGCGATGGCTGGCGTTACAAAACTGGCTCGCGAACGCGCCAAGAAGGCAAACCTCCACAACCGCAAGCTGCGCGACTGCCGCATCCACTATTCCGATGCAAAGAACGACCGCAAGGAAGAATCTTCTATCTTCATCACCGAGGGCGACTCAGCCAGCGGATCTATCACAAAGAGTCGCGATGTGAACACCCAGGCGGTGTTCTCGCTGCGCGGAAAGCCGCTCAACTCGTACGGCTTGACAAAGAAGGTGGTGTACGAGAACGAAGAGTTCAACCTCCTGCAGGCTGCGCTCGACATTGAGGACGGACTCGATACGCTCAGATATAATAAGGTGATAGTGGCAACCGATGCCGATGTGGACGGTATGCACATCCGCCTGCTCATCATCACGTTCTTCCTGCAGTTCTTCCCCGACCTTATCAAGAAGGGACACGTCTATGTGCTGCAGACTCCGCTGTTCCGCGTGCGCAACCGCCGCACAAAGATTAAGAACAAGAAGGTTGTGGCAGACGCCGACGCGCGTCTTACGGGCAAGGAGAAGAAGAGCGACTTCATAACCCGCTACTGCTACAGCGAGGACGAGCGCCAGCAGGCGATACGCGACCTCGGACCCGACCCTGAGATAACACGATTCAAAGGTCTGGGCGAGATTTCGCCAGAAGAATTTGCCCATTTCATAGGTCCCGAGATGCGACTTGAGCAGGTTACGCTGCACAAGACCGACCAGGTGCAGAAGCTCCTCGAATACTACATGGGCAAGAACACCATGGAGCGACAGAACTTCATCATCGACAACCTTGTTGTGGAGGAAGATCTGCCCGAGGAAGACATGGAATAACAAAACAATCAGATTATGAAACGTACCAATAATCACAAACATAACGCATCGCACTCATTCTCGTTAAAGACGGGAGTGGGTGCGTTGGTTTTTCTTTTGCTGTGCATAGCTACGTTCGCGCAGCGCGTCAATCCGCTCAAGAAGCTCCAGATAGCAGAGCTCGCCATCAGCAATCTCTATGTCGACTCGGTAGACGACCAGAAACTCGTAGAGGACGGCATACGCGGCATGCTTGAGAAGCTCGACCCCCACTCGTCGTACACTACGGCGAAGGAGACGAAGTCGCTCAACGAGCCTCTGCAGGGCTCGTTCGACGGCATCGGCGTGCAGTTCAACATGATTTCCGACACGCTGCTCATCATCCAGCCCGTACGCAAAGGTCCGTCAGAGAAAGTAGGCATCATTGCAGGCGACCGCATCATCACCGTCAACGATACAACCATATCGGGCGTGAAGATGGAGCGTTCGGAGATAATGCGCCGCCTGCGCGGTCCGCGCTCGTCGAAGGTGAAGCTCGGCGTGAAGCGTCGCGGCGTGCCCGACCTGCTCACGTTCACCGTGACGCGCGCCAAGATACCCGTACACACGCTCGACGCCTACTACATGATACGTCCGCACGTGGGCTATGTTCGCATCGGTTCGTTCGGTGCAACCACATACGGCGAGTTTATGACCGCAGTCGACTCGTTGCAGAAAGCCGGCATGCGCGACCTTATCCTCGACCTTCAGGACAACGGCGGCGGCTACTTGCAGTCGGCTGTGCGCATCGTTGAGGAGTTCTTGCAGAAGGGCGACCTCGTAGTGTATACCGAGGGACGCGCCCAGAAACGCCAGGAGTACAACGCTGGTGGCGGCGGACGCCTTGAGAAGGGCAAGGTATGCGTGCTCATCAACGAGTATTCGGCGTCGGCAGCCGAGATCGTCACCGGCGCCATCCAAGACCAGGACCGCGGAACCGTGATAGGCCGCCGCTCGTTCGGCAAGGGTTTGGTGCAGCGTCCTATCGAGTTCGACGACGGTTCGATGATACGTCTCACCGTAGCCCACTACTATACGCCCTCGGGTCGCTGCATACAGAAGCCCTACGAGAAGGGCGAGAAGGAAGACTACGCGCAGGATATAGAGAAGCGCTTCAAGCACGGCGAACTCTACTCTGCCGACTCGATACACTTCAACGACTCGCTGCGCTGCTACACTCTGCGCAAGCACCGCACGGTGTATGGCGGCGGAGGCATTATGCCCGATGTGTTCGTGCCGCTCGACACCACACAGTACACAGCGTTCCACCGCCAGCTCGTAGCCCGCTCGCTCGTTATCAACACAACGCTGCGATACGTTGAGGACCACCGCGACGAGTTGAAGACAAAGTACGCGAAGTTCGACGACTACATGAAGCGTTTCGAGGTGCCGCAGGCGATGGTAGACACGCTCTTCGCCGAAGCCGAGCGCCAGAAGGTGAAGCCTCGCGACAACGCCGAGCGCCAGCGTACGCTCCCCATGCTGCGTCTGCAGCTGAAGGCGCTCATAGCCCGCGATATCTGGGATATGAACGAATACTTCCGCCTGATGAACGAGCAGAACCACATCGTGAGCAAAGCGGTAGAAGTGATTACGGGCAAGTAAAGACGGGTTGGCTTAAAAGCTACTAAAAGTCGTCTTTATTTCTTTCGAAGTGTTGACAGACATTAAATATTAAGGCAAATGGAAAACTTTTGTGATAAAAAAGTTTTCGCATTTGCCTTTTTTGTATATCTTTGCGCCTAACGACAAGGCTTTTAACGGCTTTGTAACCAAACTGTAATAGTAGTAGTCATTGAAACTGCGACATCAGTTGTAATGAAACAGTAACAACATATATAATAATTAGGAGATGAAAAAATTAATGTTCAAGAGCAGCATTGTGACAATGCTTTGCGTTTTATGTAGTCTTTCTGCCAGTGCGGAAGGAAAGTTCGTATTGTTCAAGTACGGCAATTTCGACACATGGGTGACACGTCAGATTCACGAGTCGGCTGTCATCGGCGGCAATACAAAGACACTCTACGAGATTGGACCAAACAGAGCCCTGAAGGGCAACAACCCATACGTGAACCTCGGCGGATCGCCTTGGGGCACGAGCAACGTGATGGCTAAGGTTTCGGGCATCACGAAGACCAACAATTCGGTGTATCGCGACAACCGCGGATCGGGACATTGCGTCAAAATGACCACCCACATCGAGACCTGCAAGGTGCTTGGTCTTATTAATATTAAGGTGCTCGCCGCCGGCAGCATCTTCCTCGGCGACATGAAGGAGCCTATCACCGGCACCAAGGAAGGCCCGAAGGCGCTTAACTTCGGCATTCCGTTCACTCATCGTCCCAAGGCTCTGCGCTTCGACTACCGTGTGTATGTGCCGGGCAACGCCAACCGCATCCGTCAGACCGGCTTCTCTAAGGTGACGACCGTGCCTGGCAAAGACTACTGCGTAGCTCTTCTGCTTCTGCAGCGTCGCCACGAGGATGCGCATGGCAACATCACCGCACAGCGCGTGGGCACCGTAGTGGTAAAGTACGGCAAGTCGACCAACGGATGGGTTGAGGACGCCACCTACGAGATTCACTACGGCAACATCACCGGCAAGTCGTTCTACGACGCTTCGATGATGGGTCTGCGTTCTACCGACTACGCTCGCAACTCTAAGGGCAAGAGCGTGCTGGTGAAGGAGACCGGCTGGGCTGATGCCGACGCCACACCGACGCACATCGTGCTGCAGTTCTCGTCGAGCCACGGCGGTGCTTACGTAGGCACCGTGGGCAACACCTTCTGGGTAGACAACGTAGGACTGGTGTATTAAGGTGTTGTGATGTTGAGATGGTGAGGTGTTGAGATATCCTTGTCAACTCTATTATTAATTTAAAAACATGAGGTTATGCGCCCCTTAAAAGCGATTCTTTTCTTACTCTTTACGATAGCTCTGCAGCCCGCTCGGGCTACAGAGCCGTTCTGTTTTGACACTACCGCAGTAGTTGTGGCGTCTGCCGCAGACGTGCCTTGGGCTGCCGACACCGCCGTGGTGGCGAAGCCGAAAAAGAAGAGTCTCTTCAACCGCTTCCTTGCTTACTTCAACGACGCCAACAAGGAGAAGAAGAACAAGCGTTTCGACTTCAGCGTGATAGGCGGACCCCACTTCAGCTCCGACACCAAGCTCGGCATCGGACTCGTGGCAGCCGGTCTATACCGTTCAGACCCTACCGACTCGCTCTCGGCTCCGAGCAACGTGTCGCTCTTCGGCGACGTGTCTACCGTGGGCTTCTATATGCTCGGCGTGCGCGGCACGCATAAGTTTCCGCGCGACACCCACCGTCTCAACTACACGGTCTATTTCTACTCCTTCCCGTGCTACATCTGGGGATGGGGCTACGACATGGGCAACAAGGACGCCAACAAGAGTAAGATGAAGCGCTGGCAGGCGCAGTTCAAAGCCGACTGGCTGATACGCACCGCCGACAACCTCTTCATCGGTCCGACCGTCGACTTCGACTATGTGCGCGGCACAAAGTTCGACCGTGAGGAGCTACTCGAAGGCGAACGCCCCGAGACGCTCAACTTCGGCGCGGGCGTGACTGCCATCTACGACACGCGCGACAACCTCACGGCGCCGAAGCGAGGCATGTACATCCAGTTCATGCAGCTGATGCGCCCGAAGTTCATCGGCAACAAGTACAACTCCTACACCACCGACTTCCGCATCGACGGCTACACGCATCTTTGGCGCGGCGCTACGCTCGCTGCCGACTTCCGCACGCAGCTCAACTTCGGCGATGTGGAGTGGTCGATGCTCGCGCAGCTCGGCGACAGCTATTCGATGCGCGGCTACTACCAGGGCCGCTACCGCGACAACCATAAGATGGAGGCGCAGGTGGAGCTGCGACAGCATGTGTGGAAGCGCAACGGCGTGGTGGCGTGGGTAGGCGCCGGCACCATCTTCCCGAAGTTCAGCAAGATTCAATGGAAGCACATCCTGCCTAACATGGGCGTGGGCTACCGCTGGGAGTTCAAGAAGAATGTCAACGTGCGACTCGACTACGGCTTCGGTAAGTCGGGACAGCACAGCTTTATATTCAATATCAACGAAGCGTTTTAATTCTTTCGTAGCGGAGGTCTCCGGCCTCCGCAGCAAGCGATAATTAATGTTCGACTTGGTGCTGCGGAGGCCGGAGACCTCCGCTACGGCTAACTATATTCTTATGAAAAAGATAATAGGTTTTTTGACCTCTCCCCGTTTCCTTTTCTTCTACATCGTGCTCTCGCTCGCTGTCCCCAACGTGGCGCTCTGCTTCACCGAGCACATGCCCATGCTGGCTTGCGTAGCCAACGTCGTGCTGCCCGTATCGCTCTACGCGCTGCTGATGACGCTCTCCAAGAAGACGGGACGCCAGGTGTGGTTTCTCTTCCTCATCGTCTTCTTCGCAGCCTTTCAGATAGTGCTGCTCTACCTCTTCGGTCGCGGCGTGATAGCCGTCGACATGTTCCTCAACCTCGTCACCACCAACCCCGGCGAGGCGATGGAGCTGCTCAACAACCTCGTGCCCGCCGTGGCTACCGTGTTCATCCTCTACCTGCCGCTGCTCGTGCTCGCCGCAATGTCGTGGGCACGCCATCGCACCGAGGACGTAGCGTTCCTCAAGCGTGTGCGCCGCTACTCATGGTGCGGCATGGCTGCGGGCGCCCTACTTATAGCGCTGTGCTATGCGGCTTATCCTAAGGACAGCGACTTCGACTATCGTGCCGAAGACCATGTCTATCCAGCCAACATCTTCTACAACCTCTACCTCGCCTGCCGCGAGAGCGGACGCGTAGCCGACTACCGCAAGGATGTAGCCTCCTTCCGCTTCAACGCCCGTTCGGCTCATGACGCCGACTCTGCCGAGGTGTACGTGCTCGTGATAGGTGAGACGGCACGCGCCGACAACTTCCAGCTCTACGGCTACGGGCGCGAGACCAATCCGCTGCTCTCAAAGACCGACGGACTCAGCGTGTTCCGCCATGTGCTCTCGCAGTCGAACACCACACACAAGAGTGTGCCGATGCTGCTCGCTGCGGCTTCTGCTGAGAACCACGCACGTCTGTACCGCGAGAAGAGCCTCGTCACGGCGTTCCGCGAGGCAGGCTTCCACACCTCGTTCATCTCCAACCAGCAGCCCAACCACTCGTTCATCGACTTCTT
>ERZ1034730.640-NODE-640-length-11868-cov-8.791586_pt1 | contig 11868 bp, 4 predicted proteins | sample MGYA00520650_ERZ1034730 | MGnify/ENA primary metagenome ERZ1034730 (study PRJEB33766, sample SAMN09781702) | gut metagenome | biome: gut microbiome | host: Homo sapiens | place: Madagascar | study: EMG produced TPA metagenomics assembly of the PRJNA485056 data set... | reverse complement strand
CTAATGCATTTAATTGGGCAAAAAAGACGATTAAAAATATTAATAAATCTTATGAAATGGCAGATTTCTTCGAATCTCAATACGGTATGATTGGAGATATAGCTAAAAAATATAATATAAAAAATTATCAAAATATGAGTAAAGAAGAATTATATAATGCTATTAAAGAGGCAAAACAGAATCATGAAAATAATCAAAGAACAATTCAAGAAGCTGTAAATACAGTTACTAATAATAATGAAGCAGCAGCTACTGAAGACAATTCTGTAGAGTCTCATGGCATAGGTACAATGATTCTTGGAGAAGCACTTAAAGGCCTTGGTAGATTAGCAACAGGAGCAGTTAAAGGAGTAGCAAAAGGAGCTAAAGCAATTGTTACTGCACCATTTAAGCTTGCAAAATCTGCAGCTAATAAGATTAAAGGAATATTTAATGGAGATGGTCAAGCTATCTCCCCTCAAGCTACTTCTCAAGCAGAAATAGCTCAACAAGCAGCAGCTCAAGCTAATGGCACTACATCTGGAGCTGGAGAGGTTGATAAGCAAGGAGATGGAAAAAGCATTCTTCATATGGATGGAACCGATTATGGTACTTATAAAAGAGATTCTTCTGGCAATGTAAAACCAGATACATCTGATTCACATACCAAAGCAGTACTTAATAAAATTGGTTTAAAAGAAAAAGTAGCAGAAAAATTACGAAATGCACAAATGAAAGCTTGTGAAACAATAAGAAATACTTTTGATACCTCTAAAGAATCAGGCTCTAAAGGCGGTAAATTTGGATGGTTCAAATTATTACTTACTGGAGCTTTTTTGGCTAAATCTGGTTTGCTTAAAAAATTATATACTGGAGTTATTAAACCTATTTGGGTTAAACATTTATGGCCATTCATTAGAGATAAAGCTTGGCCAAAAGTATCAGGCGCTATAAAGTCCGTAGCTTCTAATACATGGGATTTTATTACAAGCCATTGGGATAAGATAAAAGAAAAATTAGAAGATTTATGGGCTTGGGCTGAACCTAAATTGCAAAGTGTTGCTTCATTCTTAATTGATAATTTAGCAGATAAATTACCAAGTCTTATTTGGTCTGGAATTAAATTTGGAGGCAAGCTAGCTGGCCATAGAATTAAAGACAGTTTTACAAATAAAGATGGTAAATTTACTTTAGGATCAGTTGCAAAAGGAGCATTAATAACTGCTACTGGAGGTATACCTGGTCTTATTGGAGTCAGTGCGCTTAGAAGTACTTTAGTTGGAGAAAAAACTAAAGATACAAAAACAATTAGTGCAGATAAAGATGACAATACCAAAACAAACATGACAGATGAAAATGGTAATGCATTAACTTTTTCTCAAATAGCTAATGGTGATTTCAAAGAAATATATAATGCTGATGGGGAAAAAGGAACTGTAGATGAAAATGGAGAAGTATCATTTACTGGATCTACGGGAAATGATACAACAGCAGAAATATATACTAAAGGTATGTCTAGAGCATTTGCTAGAGGTATGTATAAAGGAGGAACTACATTCGGCGTTAGAGTAACTAAAGCAGGAATGAATAAATTAGCTTCAAGTAGTATATTACGACCTGGTAAAAAAATAGCTGGAAAATTAGGGCAATCTGCTGTTAAACCATTTGAAAAAGCTGAAAATTTTGGTGCCACTGCAGGAAAGAGTTTTATAGATAAAACTGTAGATAATGCTGTTGAAAAATCTATAGCTAAAGCTACTGCTAATGGAGCAAGTGATGAAGCATTGGTTGCTCTTAAGAAACAGTTAGCTGGAGGGGATGGATCTAAAGCATCAAAGATTATCGATAAAATAAGTAGTATAGGAACCAAAAAAACTGGAGAGGATGCTCTTAAATCAGCTACAAAAAATGCAACTAAAGTTGGTAAGGAAGGCGGAATAATTAAGAAATTAATTAGTAAAGCTAAAGATGCTATTGAAGGATTATTTTCAAATGAAAAAGTTGTATCTAAACTTAAAAGTGTTGCTTCTGCATTAGGAGAAACTAATGTAGGTAAATGGGTTACTAAATTTAAGTCTAGTTTACAAAATATATTTGATGATGCTCTTGAAAAAGGTATCAAAAAAGTAGGATCTGAAACAACTAAAAAAGTTATGGCTAAAGCTCTTAGTGTAGTATTTTTAGTAACAGACTTTGTAACTGGTTGTGATCAGGCAGAATCAATTCTTGGAGTTACAGAAACATCTGTTATTGAAGAATTAACTGCAGGTCTTATTAATGCTTTATGTAATTTTCTTATAATTCCATCAATATTCCCTGGCACTAATGCAATTGCAAGATTAATATTTAAATTATTCAATAAAGATTTATCAGAAAGACAGGCTGAAGCTGATAAAGAATATAATGAATATATTAATAAAACTGGAAAAACTATTTCAAAGGAAGAATATCTTAAACGTAAGTATTCTGTAACTGGAAAAATAGGTGGTTTTGTTAGTGATGTAACTAAGAAAACTAAAAATTCTATTAAGAAAAAATTAAAAAATAATTTTACTAATAAAGATGGTAAAGTTACTTTTGGTTCTACTATTAAGGGAATTGTTAAAACTGGTTATGATATATCACCAGCAGGAGTTATTGTTAACAGTGGTAAAGCTGTAGCTAAAGGAGCTAAAAAGTTATGGAATAAAGCTAAAGGATTATTTGGTAATGCCGAAGGTACTGTATCATTTGATGGCATAAAAGGTATAGAATCTCCTAAAGACCAATATTCAACAATTATTTCATCAACGTTATTATCTCCTTTTACAATGCTTAAAGGAACTATAGATAATATTACAACCATGATGGATGAATCCGCATCTAATTTAACGAATAGTACTGATACTAATAAAACTATTAATAAAGCAAAAGATGGTAAGCTTTCTGTATTTTCAAAAGAATATTGGAAAGATAAAAAACTTAACAATAAAAAATCTTTAGCAGGAAGTTTAAAGTATGCATTTAGTAAAATAACAAAATTTATTAATGCTCCTATGCTTATGGTTAAAGACGGATTAGATAATATATCATCAGATATATCTACAGCTTATGAAGGATCTTCTGATGCATCTATTACTAAAACAGCATCTTCAAATAATAGCGGTAAAAAGAAAAAATGGTTATCTGGTCTTTTTACTAATTTATCTAAGTTTGGTACTGGATCATCATATTCAAAACAAATTGATCCATCAATCGCTAATATTAGATATAATAGTACAAATGATTCAGATTATCAAACTATTGGCAATTCTGGTTGCGGTCCAGCTGCAGCTGTAAATGTATTAGAATCTATGTACGGTAGAGGTAATGCAGTAGCAGGAGCTGCTAACTTTGCATTAAGTCATGGTTACAAAGAAACTAATGGTGGCACAAAACCAGGTTTCTTCTCAGATTATTTTAATAGAAATGGTTTAGGATCTCAAACTACTTCTAATAGAAATGCTCTTGAAAGAAACATAAAGAATGGTATGCCTACAGTATTAATGGGAAGGGATGCTAAGGGAACTTCATCTTCTACTCCATTTGGTAAGAATCCTCATTATGTTACTGTAACTGGTATGGACGGTAAAGGAAATGCAATAGTGCAAGATCCTGAATCTAAATATGATAATCAGTTGTATCCTCTTAATAATCTTATGAGCAAAACTTCATTAGGAGTTTCTGCTTACGGTAAAGGAGGAGATACTAATGATGGTTCAGTAGAATCTCAAATTTGGTGGTATTTAAAACAAGCTGGTTTTACAGATGAAGGAGCAGCAGGAATGATGGGAAACCTTATGGGCGAATCAGGTCTTACTACTAATAATTTGGAAGACACTGCTAATTCCAGCTTAGGTATGACAGATGAAGAATATACAGCTAAAATTGATAGTGGAGATACTGATGATATAAAGAAATTCTTTATGCAAGCACAAGGATATGGATTAGCTCAATGGACTAGCTCTGGACGCAAAGAAGGTTTATATAATCTTGCAAAAACAAATAATAAGTCTATTGCTGATCTTGGTATTCAATTATCATATCTTACAGAAGAACTTGAAAAGAGTTATAATGGAGTAGATAAAATTCTTAAATCAAGTAAAAACGTTGCAGAAACTACAAATACTGTATTAGAGCAATTTGAAAGACCTGCTCATATAGATCAAACAAGGCCTATAAGAAAAAAGAACGCTGATTCTATATTAAACAAATATAAAGGTACGGAAGGCACAGAATTATCTTCTGATGATATTATTAATAATACGGCATCATCTTCAAGTAATTCTAGTTCCGATAGTAGCAATGCAGCTTCATCATTTATTGGAATTTTATCTGATATTATATCTAATTCTACTATGGGTAAATTAATTAGCGCATTATTAGGTACAGGATCTTCAGATTCGTCATCTACCAATTCTTCATCATCAAGTTCAAACAATGCAAGTTCTTCAAGCTCATTTGTAGGCGGAGCAGATGCCAATTCAATGGTTGAAATTGCTAAAAATGAACTTGGAACTAAAGAAGTACCTGATGGAAGTAATAAAGTAAAATATAATAATAATGATGGTAATCCTTGGTGCGCATCATTTGTATCATGGACTGCAGATCAAGCCGGTGTTAATAAAAGTATACTCCCTAGATCTGCATCATCTACAGCTATATATAATGGCATATTAAGTAATAATGGCGCTAAAATAAATAATAAAGACGCCCAGCCTGGAGATATTGTATTATTTACCGATGATGGTACACCAAGTACAATTTACCATATAGGTATTGTATCTGGTAATAGCGGTAATGGAATTAATACAATTGAAGGAAATCATAGTGATTCTGTTGCTGAAGGGCATTATGCATATGATAAACCTCTTCTTGTAGTAAGGCCTAAATATGCAACATCAACTACTTCTACTGTAAATACAGCAAATAATTTAACTAATAAATTAACCAATACAGCAAATAATTTAACCCAGAAATCTAATTCTGATACTTCTAATACAGAAGAATATACAGAGATAAATCATGAAAATGCATATGGAAATAATGGATGTAAACCATTATCAAAATATGGCCAATTTAGAGATTCTATTTACGGCACTGGAGGTAATTTTACAACAAAACGTATTAAAGATAAGAGTGGTAAATATGTTAAATATGAATATTCTAATCTTGATAGATCTCTTAATCGTGCTATAAAAGATTCTAGCCGTAAAGTCGTTTATAGTAGACCTAAAGTAGGAATGGGAACTGAAGGATTAGATTATAGTAAACTTATTAATGCAATAATCAAAATTCTTATGACCATCGCAGATAATACTGATAAGCTTAATACAATCGTATCTATTCTTAATTCTAAATTAGGTACTAATATAACAGCACAAGATGTAAGTAATTATAATGGTAATACAGAATCATTAAAGTCTAGTCTTGCTAATATTTTTTCTCAGACTTCTAAGTTAAATAATTATGCAGATCAAGCTTCTGATAGTTCTATGAATGCTATTATAACAGCTATGAATGCTATTGCAGCAGAATAAAAATAATTAAATTTAATAAAAAGGGCAGGTGATTTTTCACCTGCCCAACAATTAAGTAAATTTATAAAGGAGGTGTTTTATATGAGTAGATGGAATAATGTTTCGTCTTCACTTATGGAATATACTATAATTGGATCTTGCCCTTATTATAAATCTCCAACAGATTCAACCAATCCAATAGGTTATTTACGAAATGGAGTAAAAGTATCTTTACAATATAATCCGCAATTAGATGTAATGCTAATTAAGTCATGTCCATCTAATGCGCTTGCAAATAATAAATATATAATATCGAATGAAGATGAATCTGGAGGAATAATTATTGAACCTACCGGAAATAAAGCTACGACAGAAGCAAAAACAACAATTGATGAGACAACAGGTAAAACAGTTCCTGAAAATACATCTGCTAATGGAGAAACATCTGGATCAGAAATTGATACTGAAAGTGATGCATTATTTACAGACAATTCATTTATAACAGTAGATTATTCTACGTACATATCTCAATCAGAATATTTAAAAAATTTATCTGATGGATTGCGAGTAAGAGATATAAGAGCTATATTAGGTATGCCTCATCAATTTACTGCATTAACTGATCCTAGAATAGATAATGATAATGGTATAGGAAATGAAGATTCTTTTGGAAGGGTATATACAGAAAAAATTATAAAACAAATACCATTATTATTGATAACACCAGGAACTCCAACATTTTTAAGTGCATACTCTAGCAAACAAAGAGAAAGTTTATTACAAAAAACATTAACTTTAATGAGTGGCGATAAATCTGGTGGTGATTTAGCTAATCTTATTGGTGATGGTAAAACTGGAAAATATTATAGTTTAAAATACAATTATACTGAATATTTCGATTATGTAAATGCTATGCTAAGATCAGCAGCATATTTTCTTAATATACAAGATAAAAAAGTAGATGGAAAAAAATTAGGTAGCTTAAATTGGTTATGGCAAACATCTTCTTCAGGAAGTGAAATATTTGGCCATGCTAAATTAGCTAATTTTTTAGGACCATATGCTGGATGCTTAGCTTTATATGTAGATGCTGGAGAAACTGTAGATGAATCATTTAGCAATTCTACAACAGAATCACAATTAGCATCAGGTTTAAATAATTTATCAGAATCAGGAAGAGAAATGAACTTTTTGATAGGCAATGTAGGAAGTGAAATGGGTTTAAGAGTAGATAAATTAACTGGTGAGGAAGGATTAGCGCAGAATATGCAAAATCTTCAAGATTTTACAACTAAATTTGGAAAAGTTGGTGGTGTATTTAATAGCATACTTGGAAAATTAACGACTTTAATTGCTGGCGGTAGATTAGTATTTCCAGAAATTTGGTCTGATTCATCATTTTCAAGATCATATTCTTGCTCTATGAAATTAGTTTCTCCAGCTGGAGATCCATTTAGTATTTATATGAATATATTGGTGCCTATATATCATATATTAGCATTAACAATACCAAGACAATCTATAGAACAATCATATTTTTCTCCATTTTTAGTAAGAGCATATTATAAAGGATTATTTAATATTGATATGGGAATAATAACAAATTTATCTCTTACTAAAGGTGCAGAAGGAGAATGGACAACAAGTGGATTACCAACTGTTGCTAATTTATCATTTGAAATAAAAGATCTTTATGATAATTTATTCATGTCTCCTCAAAGTAGTGAAAAGGGTTATGAAAATATTATGAGTAATATACAAGAATTAGATTATATAGCTAATACTTGTGGTGTAAACATTAATGATCAAGAAGTATTGAGAACAATTAAAATGTATATCTCGCTTGGCTTTTCATCTGTTAAAGATAGAATTACACTCGATTTATTTGGAGGGGCACAACAATATTTTAATCAGAAATTAAATAATTTATTTGGTAAATTTAAATAGAAAAATAAAAACACATAAGATTAAGTAGCATTTGCTACTTAATCTTTGTATTGTCTAGAAAGTGGTGAGTATTTGAAATCAAGAAAACAAAAAATGATAGAATATGACCAAAAATATGGTCATATTCCAAAAGATTATATTTCAAGACTTGAATATTTGTATACTATATTAAATATAGATGATAAGAAATCTGATGAAATTCTTATGGCTAGAAAGAATTTTATAGATTCAACTTATTATCAAACAATTAGAATTATAATGTATGAAATGCCAGAATACACTCCAAGACCAAGAGCCAGATTAGTACATAAAAATGGAATATTAAATGCTGTAACTGGGGGTAATGATTTTATACAGGTATATTCTATAACAGGAAGACAAAATAGAGAATATATGAAAATGTTTACTAAGGAGAATTTACAAGAATTAGATCAATTACTTTGTACTCCTTGTGATATTGAATATAAAACATATTTTCCAACTCCATCATATTATAATAAAATTCAAGTATTTTTAGCAGAAATAGGACTTGATCGTCCTTTAATTAAACCAGATTTTGATAATATAGAAAAATCATACGCTGATTCTTTTACTGGTAATATATGGATAGATGATATAGTTGTTGTAGATGCTATAATAAGAAAATATTATTCTATATTACCAAGAGTAGAAATAGATTTAAAGTACGCTAATCAATTATGTAATTATCATCAATATAAATCTATGATAAGACGGAAGGATTATACCGAAGAAATGAATATTAATTATTTCGGAGGTTAAACAATGGAAGTTTTAAAAGAAGCATATAATGCAAAAAGACAAATTATTGAAGAAGATAAAATTAAAAATATTGCGGAGTCAATTAAAAATACAGATATTTCAATATTATTAAATCCAGACAATACAATGCATTTAGAATCTATGAAGGGTATTAATTATATTAGAAAAGTTATAAATATAGAAGTAGAAAAATATATTAATGATAAATTCTCTCCTAATTTAATTTTCAATACTTTACCATTATCAGAAAATTCATGCTTATTAAAAATTTAATATATAAAAAAGAAAAAGTTTACCCATAGGGATTACTCCCTATGGGTAACTTATTGTCTTTAAGTAACTAATTTCGAAATATTTGTATGGTTTATAGTTACAATTTATTATAAATACTATTAGAGATTGGATAAATAATTTGTTATGAATTCTTCATTTACATTAACCATGTTAGTTGTATTTACCATCTCAAGCATAGTATAAATAATCTGTGCTGATCCAACGATTCCATCCATATCTACTGAAGCTTCATGGACAAATCTAGCTTTTAAAGCATCATCTTTAAATACTGCTTTAGTAAGAGATTCTACAATATAATCAAATACATTGCGATCTCTTGTATTTTTCATTTCATTAATGGTCTGTTTAGCCATATTAATATATGATTCAGCAATTTTATTATCGCTTGCGTCGATAGCTGCTACTTTATCCTGAGCCTGATTTATGATATCTTCATATTCAATTTTATTTGCATTATTATCATCAATAAAATCTGAAATAGCATCTGCTACACGATTCTTAATTAATTTTGTAGCGTCATCGGTGTCTACATTAATAAGCTCTTTATAGAAATTATCAACAATAATAGGATCTATAACTTCTCCACCTATCTGATAATAATCATTACATTCATCATTATCTTTTCTTGTGTATCCACTTTCTACTACCTTATCATAATATTTAGTACAAATTCTACTAAATTCTGATAAAAGCATATTTTTTGTAGCAAAGGAACTAATTAAATTACCAACTCCATTTTCAGCAATAAATCTATTTACAAGATTTCTTGCAACAATTTTATCTCTTTTATTCATTGGAGTAGCATATGATTCTGTAAAGAGTTTATATAAGCATTCAGATAAAAATCCTTCTTTAACTTTATTAAGTTTTTCACATCTTTCATGAATATCTTCTTCCTCTTCTTCTACGCATTCCTTAACCTCTTCAAGATAATGCTGAATATCTCTATTATAAGCAGACTGCTCTGCTATTTTTTTATCACGTTCTTCATTATATAATTTCATCTGTTGTTCATGCTGCATCTGCGCAATCTCATATGTTGATAACAGCATGTTATCAGATGGTTTGTCCATATTATATACCATCGAATTTAACCTCCTTTAGTGTATTCTTATTGAAATGTTGCCTAATTAATAAACGGCTATAGTAATATCAGCTTCATTATTATTATCAGGTTTTGTTGCTATATTTAAGAATTCTGGGCAAATATCAGCTTCAATTTTTTCATCTAAATATAAATGCTGGCACGCAGCCCCATAATTATTTACATCTAAAAATTCAAAATATACAAGCTGTTCTCTATAATTATTTGTGATAAGAGTAATAATATTAGGAATATGCAATTCATTAATTTCATTAATATCTTCAACATATTCTTTTATATCATTAATTATATCATCACTTATATATTTATCAGCAGATGTCTGAGCTTCAAGAGCGAATTTCATAGTTAATGCTACATTATCAATATAATTAATAATTTTAGTAGTATCAGCTATTTTAATCCATCCTTCGTAAGGAGCTAATATATATCCCCACTGACCATAAGTTTTTGTTATAGTAACTTCTGTAGAGAAATTTAACCAACCAACAATTTTTGATTCATCATCTTCATCAGTCGTATCTGATAATACTTTAATTTTATCTATAGCAACACGAACTTTATAATTCTGAGATGAAGGAATATTATAATAGAATATTTTTGAAGGGCCATAAGTATTGAAAAATTTAAGATCAATATCAAATGTATCTTCTAATATATACAAGCATTCTTCTATATATTTACGTCTTTCTTCAAGATCATATATAAAATCTTGTATTAATTCTTCTGTATTAAGATAATCATATTTAAGTACTGGTATTCTATTAACTTCATAATTATAATAATAAGTACCATTTTCATTAACCATGTATATAGGTTTACATTCTGTATACCTATTTCCAAAAGAATCCGTACGTTCAATTTCTTTATATAATAAATTACCATCAGAATCAGTTTTTTGTATTTGGCTTACATTTACAGTACTTCTCATCATAGCACTATAATCATGATAGAAATCTACTCCATCATCAACTCTCATAACATTACATACTGTGTATCTGCTAATATCTTCATAATTATAAGAATCAATAACTTCAATTACATCATTATCTTTTAATAATACATTTTGTACGAAATCTGAATCTTTATTATTTCTAAGATATTTAAGAATAGCAGCTTCTGTTTCTTGATTATCGCCATTATAATCTTTTACTTTTTGCATATAAGATTCATTTGATTTCATTATAGTAACTACATTGATTTGTTCTCCATCCTTGGTCAAATAAATATTATTCTTTAAGAATGCATCGGCAATATCATCCCTTATAGGAATTATATTTTCAATTTCTGTTCTATTTCCAATTCCGTCGCTACCATATAAAATAATTTTCGCATTTTCTTCGGTAACAGTAATATTATTTACTTTATCTCCAGCTTTAGTACCAAAATCTGCTAAAATAAATATTTTAGCATAAGTATTTTTATTCATATAGCCATGAGATGTTTCAAGATTTTCTATGTGCTGAAATGCTTCAGGTTTACAATTATAAATTCCAGTAATATTAATACGATTATTTAAATCCATTAAATCATCAGTTCCCATTGTAAATCTGAATGTATAAGTGCAATTAGATTTATTATATTCATGAATTTTTGCTTCTATATATCTATATGGATTTGATTCTGTTTCATCTGTATATAAAACCATGTACATTTTTATTCTTACATCATCAAATACCATATCTCCATTATCATCATAATGAAATTTAATTAGATCATACTCAGAATTACTATTATTCTGTGTCATATCTACATCCATAATATATTTATAATCATAATGCTTAGTATCATCATTATCATAAAAGAAATTTCGCTTCCAAAGCATATTTGTAGCTACAAACTGAAGATCAGAATCTGTATTAATAGAATCAAAAGCAAAAGTTTTATTATCATTCATTATTGTAAGCATATAAGATGTAAGTAAATCATCATCTATACTTATAAGAAATGGGCTCATATACTTAAATACTCTTACTAAATTTCCATCTTCATTTACTGTCATATCATATGGATACTGATCCGGATCTAGATTTTCAGTATATGTAGGTGGAATTACTGTAGCATATGATTTATTATATACTCCATGATCATAATAATAAAATGGAGTTCCAGGTGGAATAACTAAGTTATTATTTCCTGAAAATCCTTTGAAATCTTTCTGTTCTATTTTTAAATTAATAGTATTTGTAGGATATACAAAACCATCTTTCTTCATAAGCATATATGCAT
>ERZ1034730.638-NODE-638-length-11917-cov-15.740094_pt1 | contig 11917 bp, 8 predicted proteins | sample MGYA00520650_ERZ1034730 | MGnify/ENA primary metagenome ERZ1034730 (study PRJEB33766, sample SAMN09781702) | gut metagenome | biome: gut microbiome | host: Homo sapiens | place: Madagascar | study: EMG produced TPA metagenomics assembly of the PRJNA485056 data set... | reverse complement strand
CCCGCGGCAGATGGAACGCGAAAATGAGATGATCGTTATTTCACATCGGCTTTTTATTTTGCGTGGCTGGTACCAGAAATAGACACCGCACCTCGCATCCACCTCTTCCTTCTTCTCCGCCATAGGCAAAATACAGCGATTGATGGCGCAAAAAAGCAGCCCTTCGGCTGCTTTTTTACTTGATATACATTTCATATACGATCTTGCAGAAGAAGATCGAAAGGACCAGAAGAATGATCGGCTTCACATTGCGCGCGCCGCCCTTTTCAAAGTAGAGCGCCCCCAGATAGTTGCCTGCCATCCCGAAGAGGCCGGCGATGATGCCCAAGGGGAAGAGTACCTTGCCATGCAGGAGGAAGATGCAGAGCGCAGCGATATTCGTCGTCGAATTGATGACCTTCGTCACGCCGTTCGCCTCTTTCAGAGGAAGATGCGCGATGCCCGTCAGAAGCAGCAGCAGGAAGGTGCCGGTGCCGGGGCCGTAGAAGCCATCATACACGCCGAGGAAGAGGGCAGTCACCATGCTGAGGATGACCGTTTTCTTATACGTGTACGGCGATTTCTCTGTGACCAGTACATTGCCGCGCGTGAGGTAGAGCCCTGTCGCGGGGAGAACGATCAGCATGAAGATCATGAAGATCTTCGCATCCATCAGGAGAGCAAGATTCGCGCCCAGTGAGGAACCGGCGAAGGCGCAGACCACGCAGGAGAGCGAGAGCTTCCACGGGATGAAGCCGCTTTTGGCAAATTTGAATGTTGCAAGCACTGTCCCCATCGTCGAGCTCATCTTATTTGTCGCAATGGCGTTATGGACGGGAAGCCCGGAGAGCAGGTAGCCCGGCAGGGAGATCAGCCCGCCGCCTCCGGCTATGGCATCGACGAAGCCCGCAAGCATGACCAGCGGGCAGATGACAGCATATTGAAGAAATGTTTCCATGGGTAGCTCCTTAGTGACTGATGATGAGAGATTGCTTTGGTAGATTCTGTTTTCTGAAAACAGCCGATTTTCTTATCATAGCATATCTGAGGAGGATGGGAAATAAAAAAAACTGCGAGCCTGCGAATGAAAGCCCACAGTTTTTTACGTAGGGAAACCAAATGCGAGGAAAGCAGCATTTCCTTACGAAAGGCAATGAATAGAGAGCCACACTTGTTTTTTCTTTTTGCTGATCTATTATTTCAATGTACCTATGATCTCGGCGCAGGCGCTGCAGGCCGGGCAGTCGCAGAAGCGAGCGCCCTTTTCCTTGATGTCCTTCGCATGAGCGAGGATGGCAGCGGCTCTTTCCTCCCCGAAGAGTGCTTTGCCGGCGTCAGAGCCGGCGAAGCCGATCAGTCCATCGATCGGCATGATGTCTGCTTCGGCTTCCTTTTTCAGAATAGCCGTGGCTGCTTCTTCATCAGCGGTGCCGGCTGCAGCGAGCCACTTTTCACAAGCGGCCTTTGCTTCCGGGCAAGCAGAGGGAGCGGCGATGAGCTTCTTTACTTCTTCGGTGAGTGTATTTCTGATTTCTTCTGTCATAAGGATCATCCTTTCTTTCAACCAATGGATATATTTATTATACGCGCAAGGCAAAGGGACGAACACCCCTGTCTTGTGTCTGATCGCAGGGAAGTATGACGCCATAGGGGATGTTCCCATACGGTCAATGCCCTCTAAAATACGGGCCAATATCGGTTTTAAATAGGGACGGCTAGTCCTGCTCTGAGTCTTAGCGGCGCTCTTTCCCTCGTCCCGCTCATCGGCCGCTCTTCCATTTGACAACTGTCCCCTTGTCCTTTATCATCGAGAGGAAGGACTTTTTTTAATTGCGGGCTAACATGGGGGAATGTGGATGAGAGAGAGGAGAATAGAAGGATGAAGGCGAGACTGAAAATTGCGTACAGTGATGAAGCCTGGAGCATGATAGGTGAGATCAAAGGACGGAAGAGTGTACGTCTGGAAGACTGCGATCTGCCTGAAGCAGCTGCTGTCATCATCACGAAGAAGGATCGCGGTATCTTTAGGGATCCGCATCTGAAAGCCTTTGGCATCCCCGTGTTTCTGATTGTCCAGGAAGGGGAAGAGCTGTGTGAGGACGTCTTGGGGGAGGCGTATGGCATTCTGGATCTTTCCCGGGCTTCGCAGGAATACTACAAGCGTCAGATCGAAAGTGCAGCCGAGCAGTATGAGGCCAGGATCCTGCCGCCTTTCTTCAAAAGTCTGATGGAGTATGTCGAGAGAGGAAATACGGAATTCGACTGCCCGGGCCATCAGGGCGGCGAGTATTTCAGAAAGCACCCCGGCGGACGTATTTTTTATGATTTTTATGGTGAGAATGCATTCCGTGCGGACCTGTGCAATGCGGATGTAGATATGGGACATCTGCTGATCCATGAGGGTATGCCGCTCAAGGCGCAGCAGCATGCGGCGAAGGTCTTTCATGCAGACAAGGCCTATTTCATACTGAACGGGACATCCGGCGCCAATAAAGTGGTGATGAATGCGCTGCTCTCGCCGGGAGATCTCGTGCTGTATGAGAGAAACAATCACAAGTCCATGGGCTATGGTGCGCTCATTCAAGCGGGCGCGATCCCGATCTATCTGGAGACGGCGAGAAATCCCTTCGGCCTCATCGGCGGGATGCTCGATCACTGCTTCAACGAAGAGTACATCCGTATGCTGATCGCAGAGCGGGATCCGAAGCGCGCGCTCATGGATCGTCCGATCCGCGCAGCGGTGCTCCAGCTCGGCAATTATGACGGCTGTATCTACAATGCGCGGCAGGTGGTGAATAAGATCGGCCATCTTTGCGACTACATCGTCTTTGACTCGGCTTGGGTGGGCTATGAGCAGTTCATACCGATGATGAAAGACTCGAGTCCGCTCCTTTTGGACCTCGGACCGAAGGATCCGGGCATCATCGTGACGCAGTCAGTGCATAAGCAGCAGGCCGGCTTCTCACAGGCATCCCAGATCCTCAAAAAAGACAGCCATATCAAGGGGCAGAAGCGCTATGTGCCGCACAAGATCATGAACAATGCCTTCATGGTGAATTCCTCGACATCGCCGAATTACCAGATCTTCGCATCACTGGATATGAATGCCAAGATGCAGGAAGGCGAAGCGGGCAAGCTCCTTTGGCATGAGTGCATCGTGACCGCCATCGAAGCCAGAAAGTCCGTGCTTCGCTGCTGCAAGTACCTGCGCCCGATCGTGCCTCCTGTCGTTCATAACCAAAAGTGGGAAGAGGGCGACACGGAGAACATGGCGGCGGATATTTCCTACTTCACCTTTGAACCGGGCGGAAAATGGCACTCCTTTCAGGGCTATGGCAAGGGGCAGTACTTCATCGATCCTTTGAAGCTGCAGCTCATGACGCCCGGCATCTCGATGGAGACAGGAGAGTATGAGGACTTTGGTATCCCCGGTATCATTCTGGCAGAGTATCTAAGAGAAAACAGCATCATTCCGGAAAAATGCGACCTGAATGACATCCTCTTCCTCATGACGCCGGCTGAGACAAAGACCAAGCTGGATCATCTCATCACGAAGCTGGTGCGATTTGAAAGGTATATCGACGAGGATGCAGCGATGGAGATCGTGCTGCCCTATATCTATCAGAAGTTTGAGAAACGCTATCAGAATTATACGATCCGGCAGCTCTGTCAGGAGCTTCATGATTTCTATAAAGCCAAGAAGATTAATGTGCTCCAGAAGAAAATGTTCCTCAAAAAATTCTTCCCCTCGTACTTCATTTCTCCGCAGGAAGCGAACTGGGCGCTGGTGCGGGGCGAGGGTGAGCTGGTGCCTTTGAAGGAGATCGAAGGACGCGTGGCACTTGAGGCAGCTGTCCCGTACCCGCCCGGTGTCCCGTGCGTACAGCCCGGAGAGCGCTGGACGGAGATCGTCATGGACTATATCCAGGACTTCGTGGAGAGGATGAATGAGCTTCCGGGCTTTACGCCGGAGATCCAAGGCGTGTACACGGAGCGCATTCAGGGGAAAATCGAAGCGAAGGCCTTCGTACTGACGCGTGAGGCAGAGGAAAAGTATGGACAGCAGAGCAGCTGCTGATCAAGGATCAGAAATCTAGATTAGGGATTAAGGGATTAGGGAACAGGGGATTAAGGAACAGGGGTTAGATTTCAAGACTTGAAGACTAAGGGGGCGTAGAGCCCGTGGTCTTCAGTCTCCGGCCACTGAGTTTCCTTGAAAGGCAGGCGGATATGAAACTCAATTTCACGTCGCTTCAGTATTTCCAAAAGACCGCGGAACTGGAGCATCTGACGAAGGCGGCAGAGGAGCTGCACATCGCGCAGCCTGCCCTGTCCCGCACCATACGCGGGCTGGAGCAGGAGCTGGAGGTGACGCTCTTCGAGCACCAGGGGAGAAATATCCGTCTGACGCGTGATGGGCACATCCTTTTGAAGCATGCACAGAATTTTCTGAAAGAGTTCGATGAGATGCAGCAGGAATTCAAAGACTCTCGCGATCTCGCACAGTCTACGGTGAAGCTTGCGATCCTTTCTGCGACAAAGATGATCCCCAACTTTTTGATGCAGTTCAAGAAAGAACATCCGACGGCGATCCTGGAGATCCTGCGTCCGGATTCGCAGCAGGCGGCCGCCAAGCTGGATCTTTCGCTTTACGCCGATCTATCCATGATCGATAATGATCACACGGTCAGCCTTTTCAGGGAAAGTCTCGTCATGATCCTGCCGAAGAATGATCGTCATGCCGATCTGCCCTATGTGAGCCTTTCCGATTATGCGGAGGCAAATTTCATCGCAGCCCCCAAGGGCTTCATGCTGCGCAGCGCGCTGGAAGCCTTTTGCAAAAAGGCGGGTTTTACGCCGCAGGTGGTGATGGAGAGCGACAACCCGGATACGGTGCGTGATTTCGTACGCGCCGGGCTCGGCGTGGCTCTCGTGCCGCAGATGACGTGGTATTCTGCACAGGAAGGGGTGGCCTCTCTTCCCGTCGGAGACCAGGAGTGCTATCGCTATCTGTATCTGTCTTGGAAAACAGATGCCAAGCTGCCGCTCTCAGCCGTTCTCCTTCGCGAATATATCATCGATCACTTCTGGGAGTATGTCCGCTTTACGGCAAACAGTACCTATCCCATGGAATGATGCCGGCAAAGCCGCCGGAAACGAAACCGTTTCCGGCGGCTTTTTGCTTTTTATAACAAGTCTGTTATAAAAGAAGCAATCATGCTTTTGTATGGCTGTTTGTACTTCTGATGAAAGAGACTAGGAGACTAAGAGGCTGGGAGACATCAGGCATCAGACTTCTGGTATCTGATGTCTCTTAGTCTAATTTCTAGTCACCATCCGCTTCATCTTATATCAAAAATGTTATGATAGAGCGGATACATTCCCATCACCATGCCTTTTGTGATAGGAATGTGAATTCTCTTCGTTTCGGCCTGTTTCAGTATTGGAACAAATTGAGAATTTCAAGTAAGATGTATGCAGATGAAGCAATCATCCGGACAACGTGCACAGTTCGAGATATAGAGTGATTTCAGAAAATGGAGGATTTACTCATGAAAAAATTAAAGATCGCTTATACTGACAAAGCTCTGGAAATCTTCGGCGCTATCGCCGGCCGCGAGCAGGCTGACCTCGCCCGCACTGATTTCACAGATGTAGCTGCTGTCGTTATCACGGATCAGGACAAAGATGTCCTTGAAAAGGAAATGATTGCCGCTTTCAAGATCCCGGTACTGATGATCAAGACCGGTGAAGGCCTGACAGAAGACGCACTGCTTTCCAAAGTATACCGCGTCATGGATCTCAATGAGACCGACCATGATTTCTACGCTCGCCAGATCGAGAGCGCTGCGGCTCACTATGAAGAAGATGTGTTGCCGCCATTCTTCCGTGACCTCAAGAAATATGTCGAAAATGGTTACTCCCAGTTCGACTGCCCAGGCCATCAGGGCGGTGCTTTCTTCCGCAAGCATCCGGCTGGACGCGCATTCTATGAATTCTTCGGCGAGAATACCTTCCGTGCTGACCTCTGCAACGCTGACGTAGCGATGGGCGATCTTCTGATCCATGAAGGTCCGGCACTGGCAGCGCAGAAACACGCAGCACGCGTATACAATGCAGACAAGACCTACTTTGTACTGAACGGTACCTCCACTTCGAACAAGGTGGTTCTGAATGCAGTCCTGACACCGGGCGATATCGTTCTCTTTGATAGAAACAACCATAAATCCATCGACCACGGCGCACTGGTTCTGGCAGGTGCGACCCCGGTCTATCTGGAAACCGCAAGAAATGCGTTCGGCTCCATCGGCGGCATCCTGGAACACTGCTTCAATGAAGACTACATCAGAAAGCTCGTCGCTGAAAAAGATCCGGTGAAAGCACAGGCAAAGCGCCCGATCCGCCTCGCAGTCATCCAGCTCGGCACCTACGACGGCTGCATCTACAATGCTCGTCAGGTCGTAGATAAGATCGGTCACCTCTGCGATTACATCTTCTTCGACTCCGCTTGGGTCGGCTACGAACAGTTCATCCCGATGATGAAGGACTGCAGCCCGCTGCTGCTCGACCTCGGACCGGAAGATCCGGGCATCTTCGTCAGCCAGTCCGTCCACAAACAGCAGGCTGGTTTCTCCATGACCTCCCAGATCCACAAGAAAGACTCCCACATCAAGGGTCAGGATCGCTACGTACCGCATAAGCGCGTGAACAACGCATTCATGATGCATGCATCCACCTCTCCGCTCTACCAGCTCTTCGCAGCACTCGATGTCAATGCGAAGATGCATGAAGGCGAAGGCGGCAAAAAGCTCTGGGTCGACGCTGTAAAGACCGTGATCGAGACCAGAAAACAGGTACTCCGCAACTGCCACTACATCCGTCCGCTCGTACCGCCGATGGTTCACGGCAAGAAGTGGGAAGAGGGCAATACCGAACAGATGGCAAATGACATGGATTACTGGGCATTCGAACCGGGCGCTAAATGGCATGGCTTCGATGGCTACGGCAAGGGCCAGTACTTCATCGATCCGATGAAGCTGCAGTTCGTAACCGAAGGCATCGACGTAGAAAATGGCGGCTATGAAAAATTCGGTATCCCGGGCAACATTCTCGCAAACTACCTGCGTGAAAACGGCATCATTCCGGAAAAATGCGACCTGAACGACATCCTCTTCCTGATGACTCCGGCAGAAAGCGCGACCAAGATGGATGACCTCGTAGCGAAACTCATCCGCTTCGAACAGCTCATCGACGAAGATGCTCCGATGTCTGAAGTACTTCCGTCCATTTACAACGCGTACGAAGAAAAATACAGAGGATACACCATCCGCCGTCTGTGCCAGGAAATGCATGATTTCTACAAAGACCGCAAAGTATCCACCCTGCAGAAGCAGCTCTTCCTCGCCGACTACTTCCCTGAATATGTGATGAATCCGCAGGAAGCACAGTTCGAATACATGAGAGGCCACGGCGATCTCGTCGACCTCACAGAAGCAGAAGGCCGCATCGCCCTCGAAGGCGCTCTCCCATATCCGCCAGGCGTTCTCTGCGTACATCCGGGTGAACGTTGGTCCAAGACCGCAGTCACTTACTTCCTCGACCTTGTCGAAGGCATCAACCAGCTCCCGGGCTTCGCTCCTGAAATCCAGGGCGTCTATGTACAGACCGGTGAAGACGGGCTGAAACATGCTTACGGCTATGTTCTGAAGAAAGAATTTGAAAAATAAAGCAACGCTTCGTTGACGGCAAGGGGAGCGGGAAGCATCGCTCCCCGCAGCCATCAATGAGACACAGACAAATACATAAGGGGATCATCATGAGCAAAAGTGCAAATAAAATGAGCGTCCTTCAGCTGACCATCCTCACTGCGGTGAATATGATGGGCTCGGGCATCATCATGCTGCCGTCGAAGCTGGCACAGGTGGGCGCACTCTCTATCGTTTCCTGGCTTGTCACGGCTGTAGGCTCCATGGCCTTGGCCTACGTCTTTGCCAAGTGCGGCATGTACAGTAAAAAAGGCGGCGGCATGGGCGGCTACTCAGAATACTCTTTCGGCAAAGCCGGTAACTTCCTCGCCAACTATACCTACGGCGTATCTCTGATCTTTGCGAATACCGCGATCGCGATCTCAGCGGTGGGGTATGCGCTGGGGTTCCTCGGGACGACGCTTGATCCGGTCATGACCTGTGCGGCTACTGTCTTCACACTCTGGCTGGCTACTGTTCTGAACTTTGGCGGCGCAAAATACACCGGTCAGGTCTCTTCCGTCACCGTCTGGGGCGTCATCATCCCATGTATCGGCCTGGCGATCGTTGGCTGGTTCTGGTTCTCGCCATCCCTGTACTCTGCAAACTGGAATATTCATAACCTGGGATTCGGTGAAGCGGCTATCAATGCGATCACGATGACACTCTGGGCATTCCTCGGCATGGAATCTGCCTGCGCGAATGCTGACGCTGTCGACAACCCGGAAACCAACGTACCGAAAGCCGTTCTCGGTGGTACACTCCTTGCAGCAGCCTGCTACATCGTTTCTACCAACATCATTTTTGGTATCGTCCCGGCAGAAGAACTGGCTTCCAGCTCCGCTCCGTTCGGTCTCGTATTCGCTTCGATGTTCGGACCGACCATCGGCCGTGTCATCATGGGCCTCATGGTTCTCTCCTGCTTCGGCTCTCTCCTTGGCTGGCAGTTCACCATTGCCAATGTATTCAAAGCAGGTGCTGACGAAGGCTACTTCCCGGCATTCCTGAAAAAGATCACCTCTCATGGCGCACCGATCTGCGGCATGGTCGCTATCACCATCATCCAGTCTCTCTTCTCGCTGATGACCATCAGCCCGTCTCTCAATGAACAGTTCGAGACCCTGGTCAATCTGGCCGTTATCACCAACATCATGCCGTACCTGCTCTGCATGGCGGCTGTCGTAGTCATCATGAAAGCAGCCGGTCACGAAGGCAGCGAGCTTTCCAAGACGAAATTCGTCGCATTCGTTGCCTCCATCTACAGCCTGTATGCATGCTATGCATCCGGCTTCGATGCCATGACCTACGGCGCTCTGGTTACCTTCCTCGGCTGGACACTCTACGGCTTCACCTCCTATCGCTTTGACCTGAAGAAAGCAAAATCGGACAACGAAGCTGCCGGCGCAGCCAAAGGGACAGCGTAAGAACGCTGCGTGAGAATCTGTCACTCATCTGTCGATCCGGCGGAAACCAAGAATAAAAATAATACCTTCCGCCAGCTATAATATCTTCCTTTAATATCATCCTTTAAAAACAAAACGGTCTGCCAACGTCTAGGCAGACCGTTTTGTTTTGCCTTTTTTGCGGCGAAAAAGTTTGAAAGCAGGGTTAGCCCCTGGGGCGGGTCGCCCTTTGAGTGCATGCGAAAGAGGTTCAGCGGGTTCTGTAGGTTCTATGGGTTCAGCGGGGAAGGTGCGGCGCAAAAAATATGGAAGCGCCGCGCAGTATAGATAGTGGCGATGCCTGAAGGTGGTAGTTAGTCACTAGTCACTAGTCACTAGCCACTCCTAATCCCTAATCCCTAGCCACTAGTCACCAGTCACCAGTCACTAGTCACCATTTTCCCCTCATTTGCTTTTTCTTTCAGCTAATGATATAATTTATACAGAGGTATCAAAAATACCATAAACCCAAAAGCATAAAATATACAAATGCAGGCTTGCGTTTTGGAAACTTTGCTTTTTCTCACAAGAGTTTTGAAAAGTCCATTTCCGATGGGCTTTTTATAGTCGAAAAATAAAAGGAGGCGAGAACGATGATGGGGATCGATGAACTGATGGATCTCACGATGTACAGCAGCATGTACCTGCTCTTTTACATGGCCTATTTCTATGTAGAAGGTGCGAACCTTCTGGTGCCGTGCCGTGTCAATGCCAATTTCAAACGGATCCTGTCTCGTTTTGCCTCTTTCTTCAGAGGATTCATCGGCGCGGGGGGACGGAGAGTATCTGCTGCTCTCTGATCTTTTTGCGTACCTGTTTTTGCTTGGCTTGGAAGAGTAAAAAAGGATCGGAAAAGCAGCAGCCGTACCGGAAGCGTTGCCTTATGGGGCCGCTTCTTTCTATTTCATGCGGCGGTGGGGCGCGGACTTCGTGCCTGCCTTTGGCTTTTGAATGCGCCAGAGGATCCTTTTCTGACAGTGAAAAGAGACGCCGCAGGGCGTCTTTTTTGATGAAATCTCTGGAGAGTGAGCTTTGATGTACTCCTTAATCGAAGATATAAAGAAATTATTATCCGTGATGCTGCCGATCCTAGTCGCGCAGATCTCGACAGCGGGCATCACTTTTATCAATACGACCATGGCGGGGCATGCCGGAAGCGATGACCTCGCAGGCGTATCGGTGGGCGCGGGACTTTTCTATCCGCTTCTGGCCTCCATCGTGGGACTGCTCATGGCGGGAACACCGCTCATGGCGACGCTTCTTGGTGAAAAGAAGCCGGAAGGACTTCCTTATGTGGTCCGCGCAGGACTTCTGATCGGGCTTGTGATCTCCTTCCTGTTCGGGGCAGCCTATGTATTTTTCATCGATGACCTTCTGACGTCGCTCACGCTGGAAGCGGAAGTGGCATATGTGGCGCGTTACTATCTCATGACGATGGTGGGCGTGGTCTTCTTCATTTCCATGATCGTCCCCCTTCGCTGTCTGACGGATACGGCAGGCTCGACGTCGACTTCCATGAAGCTCTTCCTGATGGCGCCGCCGGTCAATGCTGTATTCAACTATCTTTTCATCTATGGGCATTTCGGTCTGCCGCGTCTGGGCGGGATCGGTGCCGGTCTTGCGACGATGCTGACCTATGGTTTCCTTTTGGTTCTTTTCCTTATCGTCGTACTGAAGTCCTCTGCGCTCAAGGGGCATGAGATCTTCCATTCGATCCTCGTGAAGCGTTCTGACGTCAAGGAGTACCTGATCGTCGGCGTGCCGAGCGGACTTTCCATTTTCATGGAAATGAGCCTTTTCAGTCTGATCATCGTATTTCTTGCCCGTTATGGCACGGACACGCTGGCTGCCTACCAGATCGCGGATAACTTTGCTTCTCTCGTCTACATGCTGCCTGTCTCCTGCTCGATGGCACTCACCATCCTCATCGCGACAGCTGTCGGCGCGCATGATATCCCGCTCGCTCGCCGCTACAAGAAGGCTGGCTTTGTCGTAGCCCTCTCCGGGGCAGCGATGACGGCTGCGATGACGGTGCTTTTCCGCGCTTCCATCGGAAATGTGTATACGAGCGACGCGATCGTCGCCTCCATTGCCGGACAGTTCCTGATCTATAGTGCAGGCTGGCAGCTCTTTGATGCGATCTCCACTCCGATCCAGGGGATCCTCCGCGGTCTCAAGGATACGCGTGTCTCCTTTGTTCTGATGGTCATTGCGTACTGGGGCGGTTGCTTCCCGATGAGCCTTTTCCTTGACCATGTGGTCGGTCTCGGGGCAGACTCCTACTGGCTCGGGCTGGTCTTCGGCGTCGGCTGCTCGGCCATGCTGATGATCCTGCGCCTCGTCTATGTGGAGCGCGTCATGGATGGAGAGGCTCTGCCTTCCTTTGCTTTCTTTATGCACAGGAAGATCACGCATCCTACTGCCGTCCATGCCGTAGTGGCTTCTAATGTAAAGCAGGCGAAGGAGCTGCTTGCTTTCTGGGAACGTGCTGAAGAAAAACTCGCTTCTCTGGTGCAGGATATCAAAGAAGCCGAGGTCGATATATTTACAGAAAACAGAAGGGTGCTTCCGATCGGTCTGTCTCTTCTGACGGATCTGCATTTATGTATCTTAGGCCATGCGACCCGGGCCTACATCCCTTAGGTACGATCAGGGGGATAGGGGCTGTGAAGAAATGAATCCTCATTTCTTCACAGCCCTTTTTACTTTGCTTTCATTTGGTTCAGGGTTCAGGGTTCAGGGTTCAGGTGG
>ERZ1034730.636-NODE-636-length-11938-cov-9.225616_pt1 | contig 11938 bp, 8 predicted proteins | sample MGYA00520650_ERZ1034730 | MGnify/ENA primary metagenome ERZ1034730 (study PRJEB33766, sample SAMN09781702) | gut metagenome | biome: gut microbiome | host: Homo sapiens | place: Madagascar | study: EMG produced TPA metagenomics assembly of the PRJNA485056 data set... | reverse complement strand
ACAACGTTGTTCTGGTCGTTGGTCTTCCAGAAGCCGATCGAGTTGCCGTCGCCCGGGTCGCCCCAAAGGTTAACGACGTTGTTGCCCGACTTAGAGTTGGCTACAATCTCCCATCCTGTGCCGTTGTCTGTGTTCGGAGCCACCTGCAGCTTGAAGCCGCCAGGCTGCTCTGATGTGCTCGGACGCAACGGGTTAGGGTTAGCAGCACCAGTAGAGGTAGCGCCAAGGCTCTGCGAGCTTACTACAATGTACTTTCCGTCCTTGTTCTGGAACTGGAAGTTATCCTGCGAACCGACGAGACGCCACTGCTGTGAGCTTTCGCCGCTGCCTGCGTAGAGACGGATACAATTGTCTGAGCTGACAGACATCACCTTCTCGTTACGCAAGAACTTAACGTAATAGTAAGTGCCGCCGTCTCCCGACGTTACAAACTCAGGCAGTTTCGGAGAAGCCTTCTTAAGGCCGCCTGCGGTAGCTGCACTAATGCACTCTACGCCGGCGAAGAAGCAAGCGACAAGCGCGATAAAGAATAAAGTAAATTTTTTCATTTGTAGATTGGTTTTTAGAATGTTGCAAAGTTACTGCTTTTTATCGAATTACAGCAAGTCTCAATAAAAATATTTAGGATGTATGACAAAACTCATAGTATGAGAATTCGGACTATCCGTAGGCATTGCAAGTATTTATAATGGTCTGTATTTCAAAATTAAAGGCTACGGCAAGAATGCCGCAGCCTCCTTAATTACTTCTTCGCTTCGGGATATGATATGCGGGTGTGATATATCGACTTGAGGCGCTCGATGAGTACGAGCTTGGCGAGGGCGAGATCGCGGAAGGTGATAGGACACTCCTTGAAGAAACCTTCGGCTACGTCGCCGTCGATGATGCGGTTGACGAGTTCGGAGATGCTTTCCTCGGTATACTCGGAGAGAGAACGCGACGCTGCCTCCACGCCGTCGGCAATCATAAGGATGGCTTGCTCACGTGTGAACGGGTTAGGTCCGGGGTACTGGAACTGCGCGACGTCGACGTTGATGTCGGGATGCTCGTTCTTGTACTTGATGTAGAAATACTTCGTCACGCCGCGTCCGTGGTGGGTGAGGATGAAGTCGCGTATGAACGCCGGAAGATTGGCTTTCTCCGCCATGCGCACGCCTTCGGTGACGTGGCGCATCACGATGCGTGCGCTCTCGATGTACGACATGTTGTCGTGCGGATTGACACCTGCCTGGTTCTCGGTGAAGAAGACGGGGTCTTCCATCTTTCCGATGTCGTGATAGAGTGCGCCGGTACGCACGAGGAGCGAGTTAGCGCCTATCTTGTTGGCTATCTCGGCGGCGAGGTTTCCGACGGTGATAGAGTGCTGGAACGTGCCGGGAGCCACCTCTGAGAGGTCGCGGAGCAGTCCGCGATTGGTGTTAGACAGCTCGAAGAGCGTAACACTCGACACGAATCCGAACATCTTCTCGACGACGTACATGAGCGGATAGCAGAGCAGCAGGAAGATGCCGTTGACAACGAGGTGATAGTACATATCGGTGTCGACGAGCGAGAGGTCGTTGCTCTGCATCATCTGCATGGCTACGTAGACGAGGGCGCTGGCGAGTGTGACGAAGAGCGCCGTGCGGAACACCTGGGCGCGGCGTGTGAGTTCGCGCAGCGAGTAGATGGCTACGAGTCCGGCTACGAGCTGTATGATGATGAACTCGTACTGGTAGCGCACGGCGGCGGTGCAGATGAGCACCATCGTGACGTGGCAGACGAACGCCGTGCGCGAGTCCATGAAGACGCGCACGAACATCGGCGCCATAGCCAGCGGCAGTATGTAGACGCTGAGGAAGTTGTGGCTCACCATGAGCGACACGAGCACAGGGAAGAGCGTGATGAGCGTGTAGAGCATGGCGATGGAGCGCGGTTTGGCGAAGTAGTCGTGTCGGAAGAGTCCGAGGTAGATGGTGAAGAGCGTGATGAGTAGCGCCACGAATACTATCTGTCCGATGAGCATCACCGCCATTTCGCTGTCCGTGGCGCTGCGTCGTTCCATCTCGCGCTCGAAGGAGTCGAGCACGCGGTAGGTATATTCGTCGACGATGTCGCCGCGGTCTATCACCTTCTGTCCGCTCATCACCATTCCGCTTGCTGGCGGTATCGACGAGAGGAGGTCGTTGCGCTCGGTCTCGGAGCGGCTCTTGTCGTATATGAGGTTAGGCTCAATATAGTTGTTGAGGTTGCAGCGCTGCAGTAGCGGTCGCTGCTGCGCGATGATGTCGTCGGCGAAGAGCTGCTCGTACGCCGAGAGCGTAGAGTAGAACTCGGAGAGGCGTATGCTCTGCGCCTTGTTGCCGAGTACGACGCGCACCTCAGTGGTAGAGTCGCGGTATATCTCGTTGTATTCGGGCGTGCCCATGATGCCCTGCTGATAGAGCTTGTGCAGGCGGTCGGCGATGAGCTTCACGTAGAGCGACGAGAGTCCGGGTATGCCGTTGCGATAGTCGGCGAGGAATCGGCTCACCATCTTCGTCTCCACCTGCTTGTCGTAGTTGTAGTAGGGCTGGTAGGTCTCGAGCAACGAGTCTTCCTGCGCCTTTATGGTGGCGTCGGTCTTGTATACGGGGAAGTCGAACTTGGCTATGAACGAGCCGTACATCCACGGTTTGCCCACGTCGTACTTGTAGCGTTGGCGTTCGTTGTGCGGCAGAGCCCACACGATGAGCGTCACGGTGACCAGTACAAGGAGCGTTCGCGAGAGCATGTTGCGCCAGAAAATTCGCTTTGGTTGGTTCAATCGGTCCATATAAATCAGTTTGTTTAGAGGTTCTGCGGGGGTTAGTCCGCCGTGTTTGGGGGTTTCGACTGCAATATTACAAAAAAAATCACAAAATACGAAATAATTGCACTACCTTTGCACTGAAAACAAAACAACAAAACAAAATATGTCAGATAGAAAAGTGAGGGTGCGTTTCGCACCAAGTCCAACAGGAGCGCTGCACATCGGTGGCGTGCGCACAGCATTGTACAACTATCTCTTCGCTCGCCAGCACAGCGGCGACCTCGTATTCCGCATCGAGGACACCGACTCCAACCGTTTCGTACCGGGCGCTGAGGAGTATATCATCGAGTCGTTCCGCTGGCTCGGCATCAAGTTCGACGAGGGCGTGAGCTTCGGCGGCGAGCATGGTCCGTACCGACAGAGCGAGCGCCGCAGCATATATAAGAAATATGTAGAGCAGCTGCTGGCTGCCGACAAGGCTTACATCGCTTTCGACACGCCGGAACAGCTTGAGGCTAAGCGTGCCGAGATTCAGAACTTCCAGTACGACGCACATACACGCGGCGAGATGACCAACTCGCTCACTCTGCCGAAGGAGGAGGTGGAGCGCCGCATCGCCGACGGCGAGCAGTACGTGGTTCGCTTCAAGGTAGAGCCGGGCATCGAGGTGCACATCGACGACATGATACGTGGTCACGTGGTTATCAAGAGCGACATCCTCGACGACAAGGTGCTCTACAAGAGCGCCGACGAACTGCCTACATACCACTTGGCTAACATCGTGGACGACCACCTCATGGAGATTACGCACGTGATTCGCGGCGAGGAGTGGCTGCCGAGCGCACCGCTTCACGTTCTGCTCTACCGCGCGTTCGGTTGGGAAGACACTATGCCTAAATTCGCTCACCTGCCGCTGCTGCTGAAGCCGGAAGGCAAGGGCAAGCTCTCAAAGCGCGACGGCGACCGACTGGGCTTCCCAGTGTTCCCGCTCGAATGGCACGACCCGAAGACGGGCGACGTTTCTTCAGGATACCGCGAGAGCGGATACTTCCCCGAGGCAGTCGTCAACTTCCTTGCGCTGCTCGGCTGGAATCCTGGCACAGAGCAGGAGCTCTTCACTCTTGACGAGCTTGTGCAGGCGTTCGACATCCACAAGTGCTCTAAGGCTGGCGCACGCTTCGACTATCAGAAGGGCATCTGGTTCAACCACGAGTACATGCTGAAGAAGTCGAACGAGGAGGTGGCTAACCTCTTCGCGCCTATCGTGGCTAACAACGGCGTAGACGAATCGATGGAGCGCATCACTAAGGTGGTGGCTATGATGAAGGACCGCGTGAACTTCGTTAAGGAGTTGTGGCCGCTTTGCTCGTTCTTCTTCATCGCTCCGACGGAGTACGACGAGAAGACCGTGAAGAAGCGCTGGAAGGCTGATTCGGCTAAGGTGATGGGCGAACTGGCTGACGTGCTCGAGGGCATCGACGACTTCTCGGTAGAGGGTCAGGAGCCGGTAGTGATGAAGTGGATTGAGGAGAAGGGCTACAAGCTCGGCGACGTTATGAACGCCTTCCGACTCACGCTCGTAGGCATCGGCAAGGGCCCGGGCATGTTCGACATCTCGGCATTCCTCGGCAAGGAGGAGACACTGAAGCGCATGCGCAAGGCTATCGAGGTGCTGGGATAAAGCGGCAACTGATTAAGCAGACTGTCTGCTTGGAATGATTTAACAGCGGATTGTACTGCTCGGAATAATTCAACAACGGATTAAGCGGATTAAACGGATTCCTTATACAATGAAGGAGTCTGTTTAATCCGCTTTCATTATATACCCTAAACCCGTTTAAAGTAAAATCTGTAGGAGACAGCAAATCTCGCTCGGTTGATGCACTTTTCTCAGGGGGTGCAGCAGTCTCTGCTGCACCAACCAAGTAAACGGTGTAATTCTTGCTCGGTTGGTGCACCTCTTGCTCGGTTGATGCACTTGAGACAAGTGCACCCCCTTGAAGGCACATGAAAGTTTCTTAAAGTGTTGTATGCGATAGATACCAGACTTTTCCTACTGCAACTGCGCGATTGTATTGCGCACGCGCTCAGCCGCAGTGTACATCAGCGTGCCTTCGTCGGCATCCTTCGCACCCATGTACACGTCGGGATTGATGTACTGCATGCGGCTCTTCACGGGAACGCGCGCAGAGAAGTGGAACTCGCAGACGCCAGTCGAGCTTTGTATCTGCTTTATGTTCTGCTCGTTCACGCCGCAACCAGCGAGAATGATGATGCGGTCGGCAGCAAGCTCATGCAGCTGGGCGAGCAACGGTGCTCCTTCGAGCGCTGTGGGCTGCTGACCCGAAGTCAGGACGCGGTCGACGCCGAGCTCGATGAGCTGTTCGAGTGCGCGGCGCGGATCGTTGCAGCGGTCGAAGGCGCGGTGGAACGTGACAGACATACCCTGAGCAGCTTCAACCAAGCGACGGTTGGCATCCATGTCAAGCGATCCGTCGGCACACAGACAGCCTATCACCACACCATCGACGCCCAACTCCCTGCACACGCGTATATCCTCCACCATGCGCTCCACTTCGAGCGGCGTATAGAGGAAGTCGCCGCCGCGCGGACGTATTATCACGTGGAGGCGTGTCATGCTAAGCACACGGCGCGCCACCTTAATCTCGCCGTACGACGGCGTGGTGCCGCCCTCGGGTATACCGGCGCAAAGTTCTACACGGTCGGCGCCGCCTTCCTGCGCTGCCAAACAACTCTCTACGCCGTTGGCGCAGACTTCAAATCTATATTTCTTTTCCATAGCTATTTCCGTAGCGGAGGTCTCCGGCCTCCGCAGCAATCAATAACACTAATTACTTTATAGCGAGTTGTCGTGTTTAGAATACAACTCTTCACGCTATGCACTTGGTGCTGCGGAGGCCGGAGACCTCCGCTACGTGCAAAATTAACCTTTACGTTTCAATAAGCAAAGAGAAATGCATGAATTGTGCTCCGTTACCAAATATTATTACTATTTTTGCACATTATAACAACACCTCAATAACAAACAAACAACCAATAAACAAATCATTATGAACAAATCTTTTATTCTCTCGGCAGCTCTCTGCCTTTCGTCGCTCTTCGCTTCGGCTGAGAACGCCCCCACTCCACGCAAACAACTTGCGCCGAAACCGCCAATGGGCTGGATGACATGGAACCTCTTCCAGGGCAACATCAACGAACAGCTTATCCGCGAGACTGCGGACGCTATGGTCGAAGGCGGATTTCGCGACGCCGGCTACGAATATATCTTCATCGATGACCTCTGGCAGGGCGGTCGCGACCGTCAGAACAACATCATTCCCGACCCCGAGAAGTTCCCGTCGGGCATAAAGGCGCTCGCCGACTATGTCCACTCTAAGGGTCTGAAGCTCGGCATCTACTCGGATGCGGCACAACTCACCTGCGGCGGATGGACAGCGAGCCTCGGTTTCGAGGAGCAGGACGCACGCACCTTCGCTTCGTGGGGCATCGACTATCTGAAGTACGACTACTGCAACGCGCCTGAGGACAGCGCCACAGCAAGACAGCGCTACCGCACAATGGCTAACGCGCTGCAGAACTCTGGCCGCGACATCGTGCTCGGCATCTGCGAATGGGGACAGCGCCAAGGCGAGGAGTGGTGCGAGGAAGTGGGCGGACAGCTCTGGCGCACTTCTTACGACGTACGCGACATGTGGAAGGACATCGTGAAGGAAGGCGGCATGGGCATCCTCGACATCGTCAACATTACGGCGCCACTCGCCAAGCATGCCCGTCCGGGACAGTGGCCCGACATGGACATGCTCGTGGTTGGTCTGCGCGGAACGGGCGGTCCGTCGAGTGATCTCGGCGGCGTGGGCTGCACTCAGACCGAATATCAGACGCAGATGAGCATGTGGTGTATGCTCTCGTCGGTGCTCGCCATGACCAACGACCTGCGCAAAGTGACCGACGACGACCGCCGCATACTGCTCAACAAGGAGATTATTGCCATCAATCAGGACGCTCTGGGCAAGGCTGCGGAGCGCATCGTGAACGAGCCGACGCATCAGGTGTACGTGAAACCGCTGGCTGACGGTTCACACGCCGTGGCTATCCTCAATCCGTCGGACGCAGCACAGCACGTGAGCCTCAACTTCGCCACCGTCGGACTCAACGGCAAGTACACCGTGCGCGACGTTTGGCAGCACCGCAACATTGCGCAGCGTGCAAACAAATGGAAGGGCACGGTGGCTGCGCACGAGACAAAGGTATTCGTACTGAAATAAAAAAGTAGCGGAGGTCTCCGGCCTCCGCAGCACCAAGTCTGATAGAAGTCTTTATTAATTTAAAGAGCTACCATTGTTGCGTGCTGCGGAGGCCGGAGACCTCCGCTACTTTTATTACAAGTCTTCTTATTATTCTCCCTTTTCAAAGTCGAAGCTGTCGTCACTTGAATTGGTTTCATCGACAACGATATCAGTGTCAAGACGGCTCTCCTGCGGCTGTTCCTCCTGCACATTATTGTCGATTTGTTTTCTCGGTATGCGCTCCAACTTGAAGTGCTGACCCTCCGGGAAGCCATCGTTATTGTAGAACGGCATAGGTCTTTCAGGCTTCCCAGGCTCCTCAGCATCGTAAGTTCTGAGTTTCTTCGCGTCAATCTCTCTTGGCTTCTTCGCGTCGAAATACACATCATCATCGTATTCGCCATCGTTCTGCTGCATCTGCTGACGCTGACGCTGCATAGCCTTCTCACGCTGAATGCGCTGGTTGCGGCGCGCACGCATCTCGCGCTCAGACGGTCTGCGCTGCTGCTGTTCTTCTGTGGGCACGTCCACGCTCTGGCGCTGCTTCTTCTCGGCAGCGTCGCCCACAGCCGCACCAGCTGCTGCACCCGTAGCCATACCTATGACCGTACCTATATCGTGTCCGCGCGGTCCGCCCACGATTCCGCCGATTGCGGAGCCGAGCACCGAGCCCATTGAGCCGCCTGCGTAGGCACCTGTGCCTGCGCCAGTGGAGCAACTGCTCACCGTTATCGCTCCACCTAAAAGCATCATCAAACATTTCTTCATAACTCTATTGTTTATGGTGAAGGCAGAAGCCTTCTGTTACAGTTTGTAAATCGTCAATTATCTTTATAAAAACGTCGGCATAGCTGTCTAATTCTTCACAGCCGCCTCAATGTCCTCCTTATAGTTGAGGTTCTTGAGTCGGTAGATGTCGTGAATATGGAGCATACGCTGCAGGAACGAGTCGAGATTGCGCTGTTCCTTCTGCGTCCACTGCACCTCGCAAAGCGCAGCCAGGCGCGGCAGCAGTTCCCACTCCATCTTCTTCGCGTCCTTCACCCATTCGGTCCAGATGCAGCCCTCGGCGCCGATTACGTTCTGCTGTTCGGCAGGTGTGAGTCCGTCCTGATACGGTTCGAGGTTGTACACACGCTCTATGCTCGGGATGCCGGTTATCTTGTTCAGACCAACATTGCTGAAGTAGAAGTGCTGTATGGGCGCTATCACCGTAGGGTGACCGGCTTTCGCCGCGCGCACGGTGGCCTTCGGACTTGTCCAGCCTATCACCGTCACATCCTTCGAAGGCGTGCCCTCGAGTATCTCGTCCCAACCTATCATCTTTCTGCCGCGAGCGCGAATCTGCTTAGCAACTTCGTCCATGAACCAGGTCTGCAGCTGCTCCTCCTTCGAGTGTCCCTCTATATCCTTCAGTCCGAGTTCGGCTATCTTCGCCTGACAGCGCCCACACTCCTTCCAACGCTCCTTCGGACACTCGTCGCCGCCGATATGGATGTAGGGCGAAGGGAAGATGTCCATAATCTCGTTGATGACATCCTTGGCGAACTGCAGCGTCTGCGGCTTGCCTGCGCACATCACTTCCTTGATTACTCCGAAGTGGCGGCACACCTCGTACGGACCGCCCGTACAGCCGAGGTCGTTGTACGAAGCCAAAGCAGCCTGCATGTGGCCGGGCATATCAATCTCGGGGATAACAGTTATGTAGCGTTCGGCAGCGTAGCGCACTATCTCGCGAGCCTCCTCCTGCGTATAATAGCCCGAAACCGGCACGCTATCGTACTCGCCCGACTGCGGAGCGGTTATCGTTCCGCTGCGCTTCGAGCCAATCTCGGTAAGCTTGGGATATTTCTTTATCTCGATGCGCCATCCCTGGTCCTCGGTGAGGTGCCAATGGAAGTAGTTGATGTTGTGCATCGCGAAGATGTCAATGAGTTTCTTCAGATAGTCGACGCTGAAGAAGTGTCTGCCGCAGTCGATCATGAACGCGCGGTAGGCGAAGCGCGGCGCATCGGCTATCTCCACAGCCGGCAAGAGCACCTGCTTTTCGCCTTTCACGATAGGCAGCGCCTTAATCACGGTCTGCATTCCGTAGAACACGCCGGCATGAGTTGCGCCGTCGATGGTGACCGTCTTCTTCGAGACATTGAGGCGGTAGGCCTCGCTGCCGCCATCCACATCTGCAACGGCAAGGCGAATCTGGTTGTCGGTCTTGCGTGTTGTGAGCGCAACGTCGATGCCAGTGAGTTCCTTAATGTAAGAAGCGAGAAACTCAGCGTTGCGTTTCTGCTTAGCGTCGCCGTCGGTGTAGAATATGCTCGTCTTCTTGCTGAGCACAAACGGCTGTGCGTCGACAGCAGTCACCTGCTTCGGTAGCGGAATGACTTGCCAGTTGGCTGTTGACACTGTCTTTGCCTGCGCACAGAGACAGAACACGCAGAAGAAGATTGCGGTTATGATTTGCTTCAACATGATTAGTTTGTTTTTAACACGTTAATATACTTTGCATTACAAAGTTAGAAAAAATAGCAATACAAAGTCTCCTATTTATAATAAAATAAGACTAAATAGGTAAAAACAAACAATTATTCCTACTTCCTGCCCTTAGAGCACTACTTCTTGCCTGCAGAACGTTTCTTCTTGTCTGCAGACTTCTTTTTGGAGGTAGCAGATTTTTTCTTCTTGTCAGGCGTATTCAGCTTCTTTACATTAACCTGCTGGTCTTTGTCATTAAAATGGAATACGCCGTCTTCGGGCAGCGTGTATTCGGTGACTTCGAAGTCGATTTCGGGCAGGGCGTCTTCGGGCTTGAACGGCACTTTCGTGTTACGCAGACGTTCCACCTTTACTACGGCTACGCCTTGCGCAATAATGCCGAGTTCGCTGGCGGCGCGATAAGAGAGGTCGATGATGCGTCCGCGTCCGTGCGGACCGCGGTCGGTGACGCGCACGATGACCTGCTTGCCGTTGCGCTCGTTGGTTACGCGCAGCAGCGTGCCGAAGGGATAGGTGCGGTGAGCGCACGTCAGACTGTCGTGGTGCAGGCGCTCTCCGCTGCTTGTGCGAGAGCCGGTGGCACGTTTAGAATAGAACGAGGCCTTGCCTGTCTGCGTTTGTGCGCAGACATAGGCAAGGCTTATTGTTGCAAGAATTACTAATGTTGTATTTCTTATTTTCACGTATTCATATTGTTTTTTGCGGCGGTCGGGAGCATTATACGATGCCCTGAGCCATCATAGCGTTGGCTACCTTCATGAAGCCAGCGATGTTAGCGCCGCGTACATAGTCGATGTAGCCGTCAGCACGCTTGCCGTACTTCACGCACTGCTCGTGGATAGAGTGCATGATGTAGTGGAGCTTCTCGTCTACTTCCTTCTCGCTCCAGCTCAGACGTATAGAGTTCTGAGTCATCTCGAGACCAGATGTAGCTACGCCACCTGCATTGACAGCCTTGCCAGGAGCGAAGAGCTGCTCAGCAGCAACAAACTTGTCTACAGCCTCAGCTGTGCAGCCCATGTTAGAAACCTCGGCAACGCACAACGGCTTCTGAGCGAGAATCATGTCGGCGTCGGCGCCGTTGAGCTCGTTCTGTGTAGCGCATGTGAGGTAGATGTCAGCCTTAACCTCCCAAGGTTTCTTGCCTGCAACGAACTTAGAGCCTGGGAACTCGTCCTCGTACGGCTGGCAGACATCGTTGCCTGAAGAGCGGAGCTCGAGCATGTAGTCGATCTTGTCGCCTGCGATGCCTGCTTCATCGTATATGTATCCGTCAGGACCAGAGATAGTGATAACCTTACCACCGAGCTCTGTAGCCTTCTTGGCTGCGCCCCAAGCTACGTTGCCGAAGCCAGAGATAGCGATTGTCTTGTCCTTAATGTCGAGACCGCGTGTTGCGAGCATCTGCTGTACGAAGTAGAGTGCGCCGTAACCGGTAGCCTCAGGACGGATGCGCGAACCGCCGAACTCCAAGCCCTTGCCTGTGAGCACGCCCTGATACTGGTGTGTGAGCTTCTTATACATGCCGAAGAGATAACCAATCTCTCTGCCGCCTACGCCGATATCGCCTGCCGGAACGTCCTCATCAGGACCGATGTGGCGATAGAGCTCTGTCATGAATGCCTGGCAGAAACGCATTACTTCTGCGTCTGAACGGCCACGGATAGAGAAGTCTGAACCGCCCTTGCCACCGCCCATAGGCAATGTGGTGAGTGCGTTCTTGAATGTCTGCTCGAAACCGAGGAACTTCAGGATTGAGAGGTTCACTGACGGGTGGAAACGCAAGCCGCCTTTGTACGGGCCAATGGCGCCGTTGAACTGTACGCGGTAGCCGATGTTTACATGTACCTCACCGTTGTCGTCTGTCCAAGGAACACGGAATGTGATGATGCGCTCCGGCTCTACAAGGCGCTCGATAAGCTTAACTTTCTCGAACTCCGGGTGCTGGTTGTAAACGTCCTCGATTGAGATAAGAACTTCGCGTACTGCCTGCAAATACTCGGCTTCTCCCGGGTGCTTAGCCTCGAGATCATGCATGATTTTCTCTACGTTCATAGTATAAAAGGTTTTAGTTGATAATAGATTCTTTCGTTGTTTTTAAATATCGTCTTCAGCTGCACCGACGCTTATGGCGTTATGTAACTAAGACTGCGCAAATATAGATTTTTTCAGCGTACCGACCAAATAAAACCAAGAGTTTTTCTGCTTTTTCACTTTCTTTTAGATAGTAAAAGTTGTGTGTTCGCAAACAATAACCTCAACATTAACGCAGTAGTTGTTGATATTTTGGCATCGCGAACCGGACGCAATCTGATCGGATGGCGGACGCAATCTGATTGGATGGCGGACGTGAACTGACCGG
>ERZ1034730.633-NODE-633-length-11956-cov-6.712965_pt1 | contig 11956 bp, 8 predicted proteins | sample MGYA00520650_ERZ1034730 | MGnify/ENA primary metagenome ERZ1034730 (study PRJEB33766, sample SAMN09781702) | gut metagenome | biome: gut microbiome | host: Homo sapiens | place: Madagascar | study: EMG produced TPA metagenomics assembly of the PRJNA485056 data set... | reverse complement strand
CGGAAAACAAAAAACGCCCAGATGCAGTCCTTTCGGACTTGCATCTGAGCGATGGCGCAGTGGACGTATTAAGGAATGGAAAATTCAATCATCGGCTGCTGTGCGAGCTGATCGTGCATGAGAATTTCCGGCGGTTCATGACCGATCTGGAAATCTATGTGGATGGATATGTCAGTGCAAACATTCAAAACCTCAATGCGGGTCTGGAAGCAACGCGGCAAATGCTGAAAAAGAAGTATGCAGCAGATGAAAATGATTTGTACATGAGCACCTTGAAGCTGGGGCAGATCGATGAAGATGAGTACTTTGGCCGGGTCTTGTATGATGAACTGGTGGATATCCTGAAGAACATCAAGACGGAACACCGCAAGGACAAGACCACTTCGGATGGTGCAATGGTCGATAACTTGATGAAGGAACTGGAGGATGCACAGAAACTTGAAGGGTCTGCGGATGAAAAGAAGATCCGAACAGCATTGAAGGCAATCGGCATCAACTACGATAAGCTGACAGAGGATGAAAGAAAGCTGATAAAGAAGATCCTTTATAAAACGGCAATGCTGAAACCGGGGACACTTGCAGGCAACCGGGGCAAGCACAGACGCTGATCATTTGCCCTGCGCCTTATAGGGGAAACGCTGCTGCGGCAGGACGGAGAACGTACACCATTGGTTCCTCTGCAAGCCTGCGCTGGGTGGGCAGAAACCATTAGCTGCCATGCCCATCCGCGCATCCTTCTGCCACAGAACAGGTGCTTGCCGCATTTGCTCGCAGCCCCTTTTCCGCGTCAGCCGGAACCAAGGTGTAACACACTAGACTTTGCAAGCAAAGTCGTGTGCCAAAGGGGTGCTGCCTCTCGCCTGTCGGCTCGGTCAGGTGCTTCAAAATGCGCTGCATTTTGAGGTCGCCACTGGTGACCCGCACCCCTTTGGAAACCCAAGAGAAACGCCCATCAACTGCGCTGCTCGTCCTCGGCCAGTGCGCTGATCCGCTTGCCCATGGCCTTGACCAGCGGAACGACGAGCGCATTCCCCATGGTGAAATAGCGCAGTCGTTCCGGCATCCCGGCTGTCCAATCATCCGGGAAGCCGTTGAGTCGTTCGCATTCGATGGGCGTTAGCGTACGCAGGCGTTGGGTCTGTGGGTCTGCGACTACATGGGTGCTGCGGGAAACGGAGCCTTCGCTGGTGAGCATCGTGCGGGCAGGAAGGTCGGAACGATCGGGGAACGCCATGGAACCTTCCGAAAAGAAATAAGTAGAACCGTTCCTGCGGTGGCGGGTCTCCTGCTTTGCGCCCTTGAGATACCGCCAGTGGTCGATGTCGGCAGCAGAGAGGAAATATCGCTCTGCAAGTGGGGTGGTCTCCAACACGGAGCGGAGCGGCTTATATGGGAATTGAAGAGGGATACTCTCGACGGAATAGAAGCGGCCGTTGACCATAAGCCCGGAGGCATAGAAGTGGCAGGATTGTGCGGCAGACAGATCCTTCAGATCGAGGTAGCGAAACTCATCGAGCCATCCCTCGCTGTATTTCCGTTCAAAGCCATACAAGGGAAAGATGGGGGCAAAGAAGCCGTCCTGCAGGAGCAACTGATGGGCACCCTTCAGACCCTCCACACAGATGAGCTCCGCCGCTTTTCGGAACAGGGCGGTATCGTTTCGGAAGGCAAAGAGAAAGGTGCGCCGCCTGCGCTGTGCTTCGCCATAGTCGGCGGCATTTATCACCCGCCATTCAACGGCATAGCCTGCTTCATAGAAGCACCGTAGGATGATGGAAAAATCACGCCCTTTTTGCCATGCCGGAGATTTGATGAGCCGGTCTACGTTTTCCAAAAGGACATAGCGAGGCTTGTGTGCCCGTAGGATAGCGTTGATCTCCCACCAAAGAACGCCCTTCTTCCCTTCTATCCCTCGTGCGCCCTTTTTGGCGATGGAGTAATCCTGACAGGGAAAGCCACCGACCAAAAGGTCGTGTGGAGGAATGTTTCCTTTGGCGGTCACGATGTCCTGACAAACGTGTTCTGTGCGATGCCCGAAATGCCGTTCGTAGCACTCGAAAGCAAATTGGGAACACATGGATGGTTCCCACTGATTCGCCCAGACAGTCTGAAAGCAGGAGGAAGCCTGCTCCAGCCCAAGGCGAAAGCCGCCGACCCCGGCGAAAAGCTCAACAACACGGATGTTCTCCATGATAGGGCACCTCGTAACGTGTTAAGAAGAAACAAGAAGGATTATAAGGGTTTTCGGAAGTTTTTGTGTGAGAGCGTGATTACCAAGCAGTTCTTATCTCTGCAAATTCATTTTTATCTTGCCCGATTCTCTGCCACCGAAGCAGAATATCCTTCATGTATTCAGAAAGTTTTTCGGTAGACAGTTTTCTAGATAATCTGACCGCATTCCTGCGGATATCTCCCTTTTCTGATGCACTCTCTATGGTATCATTGGGCCCAATAGTGCTTCGGTCAAGCAACTGTGCAAGGCCAGTTGTAATCAACTCTAGTTCTTGAGTATCAAGAATATTGGCGGCTAATGTGATGAACTGTAACGCATGGACAAGTTGCTGTGAGCCGCTCCAGGCACCCCACATAATCTGCTGCGCTGCAATTTCGATACCAAGATGAATTTCCTCTTTGGAAAACAAATCTTTTTCCGGGTGGCAGATTGCAGTAGCGAGAGTTTCGTAGACATAATAAGTGCGTTCTTTGCTTGTGGAATGGATGGAGCGTTCGAGCTCTTTCTGAAACGAAAATCCCCATTCCAATATGGAGTAACAAAAATGTTCTAGTCCGCAATGTCGGATATTACGATTATGGCATTCATTCAGGATGCTTTCTATAACTTTTTTGTCATTCTCAGTAGGTGTCCAGCCGTTTTGACTTGATAAAAGGAGCCATAAGGTGTGCAGTGCTTCATAAGTTATCGTAATAGAAAAGTTATCAATCTCCGAAGTTTGTGCATGAGCATCAATATCTTTAAGTAGGCTGGAAAGTTGATTGGAAATCGACAGCAAAATGGTAGTGATTTGTGTCGAATCAAAAGCGTCTGTTTGATCAAGAGAAAATCTCGATAGTGACCAGAGAATGCCACGGTATTCCGGAGTATGTGATAAAATGTCTGAAGTTGATACGATTTGGCTGACTAGCGTTTCACGAAGCCAGCGGAACTCTTCTTCTTTTGGCTGTGCCGGCAGATCAAGACAAAGGGTAGGTCGCCAATGTTTCGGAAGGCGAATATTACCGTTGCTCCAGATATAATTGCCTAACTCTATTTTCTGAGAAGTGGTTAAAAGGCTCTGTTGATTGCAATAAATTAGTCGCTCCAGAAGATTCTCTGTATCTTCACTTTTTTCCAGCATAGAAATCCAGTTCGAGATTTCAGGAAACGGAGTCTTTGGGCTATCGTGCTGATGCTCAGTAGAGGTGGGCGGTAAGAGACTAAAAGGTTCCGGAGAACCGAAAGGACTTTTTCCTTGTTTGATTGGAAAAGACAGCAATGTTCGTAACATCTCATCACGCTTTGTAACTGGATAAATAGGAAGGAGGCGCTTCATTAGTGAAGAAATTTTAGGATAGCATTTCTTATTTTCAGAACAGCAAATGTTTTTCAGAAGATTTAGGAGCTTTTCCATTACATCATCAGAGCATTTGCTGCAAAGTCTGGACAGCACCTCAGGAAGTACATTTGCTGCACGTTTGGAAAAGGTACCATCCTTTGGCCAGTCAGCAGCAGGAAAGTCGGCATCAGCTCGTTCTAAAGCACTAATATAAAGCTGACAGAACAAATCGGCATCCTCTTGAGTCCAAGTGCTGAGAAGACTGCGCGTGAGTGTCTTTTCTACAGTCTTTTCGGCGTCGGCGCGGACGAGTGTCAAAATTGCTGTATCAGGATAATATCGCGCTAGACGTTCAGCCGCTCCACCAGCAGCTTTGTTATCGGAGTACGTATGTCCGATTCGGAACGGAATACCAGTTTCATCACGAAAGCGCAAGAAAGTAAGTGCATTGATTACATTCTTGTCATCGCCGAAAATAGTAGTTGAAGAAGTAACACCGAAATCGAAATCCGCATTTTTCTGGTGGGTTTGGAAGAAAGTCCATTCTGCCTCTAAGCGAGGTATAAAGCCCATGTTCTCATCCTCCCACGAAACCTCATACTGTCTGTGAAGCACTTGACGCTGCCGGTTTACGAATTTTTGGACTTCCTGATTTTCTGGCATCGGTTCACCGGGAGAGTTGGCAAAATGCTCGGCTTGTGTAATGTAATCCAATAACTCCATTATGGCACTTTCCAATGACAAAAGAAATCGGTCAGGTATCGATTGATGTGCTAACCGCTTCCGCAGATTTTTAATGGCGCTTTGTAGAAGTACTGTAGCTACGTTGGTATCCGAATATTCGGCCAGAAGTCCAGCTTTACGTAGTGCCCACAGAGTCATATTGGGAGAAACGGCCCATTCGTCTAAGTCCTTTTTGAGCTGATTAAACTCATATTGTGAGGCGTGGTAAAGACAGCATTCCCATTTGAACTCGTTTCGTTGCTCTTGTGTGAAGTATGGCTCACAGGCAATCAATTCATTGCGTTGCTTTTCCCATTTTTCCGCGTTGCCATCAATTCGGAAAGTCCGAAGGAGAGAAAGCAAGACGGAAATCTTTTTCTCACTATGCTCATCCGGATGTCGTTCTAGGATTTTTTGGTAGCATTTTATCGTGGAATCAAAAAGGGGAAGAAGCGTCTTTGAGTATAACCAGTCGTATTCATACAGATACTCCAGCTCATGTTTGAAATCGATAGACTCCTTCTTACAATAATGCCATAAATGCTGCTCCGCAGGGGAAAGAATGAAACTTCGCAGTTGGGTACGTCTATCTTCCGAAAGGAAAAGTACGTTCGGCAGAGTTTTGTGATTTTTTTGGAGGACAGGGAGAACTTCTTTTATAGGTAGATAACGTTGTGGTCGAGGGATCGGAACATCACTATCCATCAGAAAAGTTGGTTTTTCGGCATAAATCTCAATGGGGTGCGGTTTCCAGTTGCGCCAGCCATCCTGAGAGGCAAGATACTGCTTCCAGAGATATTCGAGAGCTTTTTGGTAAATTTCATATGGCGTTTTAGCAGCAGGGAAGCATTCTTGCAACTCCACGATGATAATGTTTCGTTTATAGAATCGTTTCCGATCCACATCCGAAATGTGCTGATGCGTCAAAAGATACATCTGCGGTGCATTATCCTCGCCTAAATTATCTCGGATCCAGCCGACCCATTTGTTGAAATTAGGGTCATCTCCAGAAAAGCCAATGAGGCAAAGTGTGTTTTCCAGTAAAGACTGTTGTACAGTGTTCACAAAGGGAGCAAACTTTACCGGATAAGTCCGATAGTCTTCCGACGTGATGATGAACGGATGCTGCGAAGGAAAAGAACCATGGAGCTTGACGATTCGTGTGGCACCGGAAGTGCCGACCAAATCGCTCTTGTTGGTGATAACCGTAAACACCTTTTCCGGAAGCGCTTCAGCAGCTCGCTCCAAAAGGGTATCGTAATTTGTTGTAAAAACGTCACTCCACGGCAACCGTAGCAGGTCGCTATGGAGTTGCGATGGAAGGTAGTCGGCGTCCCGGATATTGTCCAAAAGCAACTGGTCTAGTTCGTGGCGTCCATAGGCAATTTCTACGTTTTCTGCGAGAGTAAGTGAGTCAAGCTGCTGGCCATCAAGGCCGAGTTTTTCCCTGAATTTTGTTGCAAGGTCATTCCACAACGGCATAGCTGGCACATCCGATGTTACCTTATCAGCATTGAGACTGAAGCCAGCTCCAACAAAAAGAGCAGCATGGTTTTCCTGCAAATGCTGGCTGATGATGTTTAGATACTGTTTTGCATTTTCGGCCATAAAATAACATCTCCCCGTTTGAATTTCTGTAACTATTGTACCATAAGAGAAAGAAGTTGAAAATACACAGAAAACACCATTGTAAACAGAAATCCGGAATTTTCAAACCGTTTCGGTCTAAAAATCCCGGATTTTGTATCAATATTATAGCGAGACTACTTTACATGTCTCTTGCGGTCCATTTATAATATATTCAATAACTGTTTGCCCATCTCAGTGATGAGAGGGACGACCAGAGCGTTGCCCATGATGAAGTAACGCTGACGCTTGGGCATCTCGGTATCCGTCCAGCCAGTCGGGAAACCGTTCATGCGCTCACATTCCTCCGGCAGCAGGATACGCAGTTTTCCAGTCTTAGGGTCGGTGATCGCATGGGAACTGCGGTTCTTGGTGCCCTCACTGGTGAGCATCGTGCGACCGGGACGGTCGAGAGGGTCCGGGAATGCAATAGGGCCTTCCGAGAAGGTGTAGGAGAAACCGGTTTTGGAAGTACGCTCAATGGTCTTGGACCCCTTCATGTATTTCCATTTTTCCAGATCCTCGTCCTCGATAAAGTAGCTCTTGTCTACATCGCCATCGACAATGATCTCGCGGAGGGTCATCGGTTCTTTACTCTGCGGGACAGCTTCCAGCGAAAGGATACTTCCGTTGTACAGCACACCACTGTTGTAAAAAGCGGCCTTGAACCGTTTGGTCACATCGACAGTATCGGTATACTCGGTAAAATCCACCTTGGTAATCTTCTTAGGGTCTGCCAATTCGGAATAGACTGGGAATGCCTTTGCGAAGAAACCTTTGTTCGTCAGCCAAGTGCGGTCTTTATTCTCGCCATCGGCAAAGTAGGAAGTCAGGTGCTTGTATTGCGGCGTGGTATTTTTGAAGGCAAAGATGAAAGTGCGTCGTCTGCGCTGCACCCAGCCGTAATCGGCAGCATTGATAACGCGCCATTCGACACCATAGCCTTCTTCCTGTAGGCATTTCAGGATGATGCCGAAATCACGGCCACGCTGGGATGCAGGAGACTTCAGCAGACGATCTACGTTTTCCAGCAGGACATAGTTCGGATGATTCTTCTGGATGATCTGATAGATAGACCACCAGAGGACGCCTTTTTTGCCTTCGATGCCTTTGGCACCTGTGCTGGCAACGGAATAGTCCTGACATGGAAAACCGCCCACCAGAAGGTCGTGCGGCGGCACTTGATCGATAACAGTGGCGATGTCTGCGTTCACACAGTGGGAATCTTCGCCAAAGTTCTTGCTGTAGCACTTATAAGCCCATTGACCAGCTTGGCCGGGTTCCCATTGGTTTGCCCAAATCGTTTTGAATCTTTCGGAACAACGCTCTAATCCAACGCGGAAACCGCCAACGCCGGCAAATAGCTCGACAACACGGATATCGCTATTTGCTGACACTTTCATAACACCTCATTTTGTGATATACTTAGTAATAAGTATACAATTTTTCGTTAAAAAGATTAAGACTTTTTTGAAAGTTTTTATAGAAAGCCTTTCTTTTATATCGGTGGGCTTTCTATGGCTCGATATGATTATAGCAAAAATAGATAAAAAGATCAAGCTATTTTTTTTTTGAGGAGGTCAAGCGGCGTGAGCGAACAGAGGAAGTATAAGACCCAGCAGGAAGTTCTCATTCGTGGGCAGGAAGCGGTAGGTAAAACGCTGGGCGAGATCGACAAGACCGGGCGTATCGCTACGGGTAAAGGCGCGGTCGGTACAGTGATAGAAGAGAGCTGGTTCGGGTATAAGCCTAACAGCAAACCCGCCCCGGACTTTGAAGAAGCTGGCGTGGAGCTGAAAGTGACTCCCTATCGCCGGACACCTCGCGGCATTCAGGCCAAAGAGCGTCTGGTCTGCGATATGCTGAACTATGAAGAAGAATATGGCAAGACCTTCGAGACCAGTGCTTTCTGGACGAAGTGCGCCTGTATGCTCCTGATGTCCTATGAACACAAGGATGGTGTTCCAAAAGTCGATTTCACTATCGACAAGGCGGTGTTGTTCCGATTCCCGGACGAAGATTTAGAGGTCATTCGTAATGACTGGAAGATCCTGATGGATAAGATCAAAGCCGGACAGGCGCACCTAATCAGCGAGGGTGATACCATGTACTTGGCAGCGTGTCCGAAAGGTCGCAACTCGCAGGATACCCGGTCGCAGCCGTTCAGCCCTATCCCGGCCATGAAGCGAGCGTATTCGCTGAAATCCAGCTACATGACACAGATCCTGCGGCGGTACATCTTTGGCGATGAACCTTGTGAGAAGATAATCAAAGACCCGGCTTTGCTGCGCTCTGGCACCTTTGAGGAACGCTTTGAGGAGATGCTGCGTCCCTACATCGGAAGGAGCCGCACCGAGCTGAAAGCACAGTTTGGGATAACATCAACAGCGAAGAATATCAACGAAATCCTAGTGGCAGCAATGCTTGGATTAAAAGGCAGGCTAGCGAGCACAGATGAGTTCCAGAAGGCTTCTATTGTTCCAAAGACGATAACGATTGGGCCGGGTAATATAATAAAAGAGAGCATGTCCTTCCCTGCTATGGATTTTTGTGAAATGGTCAACGAAAAGTGGGAAGAATCTGATTTATACAATTGTCTGGCACCGACAAAATTTCTGTTCATAGTTTTCAAAAGAGAAGATGATGGAGAATATTATTTTAGACGCATAAAATTTTGGAATATCCCAATTGAGGATTTAGAAGAAGTACATCGTGTATGGCAGCGTACTGTCGATACGCTGCGAGAAGGCGTCCATATCTGGAAGGATTCCAGAGGTCGAAATTGCAATAATCTTCCAAAGGCATCTGAGAGCAATGTGGCCCATGTCCGACCTCATGGTGTAAACAGCATGGACACTGCGCCGTTGCCAACAGGTGGAGAAATGACGAAACAATGCTTTTGGTTGAATAGCACTTATGTTGCGGAGCAGATAAAAGAATAAAGAGGAATATACCATGAGATTTAAGACATATTCTCATCGATTTGCAGATGCAATTATTGAGCATGATGAACTTCTAAATCGTAGATATAATGAATTTACCGCAGTACTAACAAGTATCACAGATGAAGAACTCATCGCTGACTTTGGGTGGAGAAAAGAAGACTGTGCCCGACGAAATAAAAATTTCAAGTCTATGACGCCAAGTATCAATGCAATACTGAAAGCAAGAATGCAAGAAATTCCAGGTTGGCAGTGTGAAGTTGATATTTTCAATGACCAGACAGGTGTTATTGGAAATACAGAATGGCGACTTGACTTTGCTTGCGACAATGCACTCTGTATTGAAGTTGCTTTCAATCATGGTGAAGCAATTGCATGGAATTTATTAAAACCGGTTCTTTCGTGTGAATTGAATCATGTACAGAAAGCAATTCAAGGAAGAGTGGGAATCTATGTTTGTGCGACTGATGCAATGAAGGTTGCAGCAAATATAGATTCGGCTAGTGAATCATTTGAAAAAGTACTTCGATATCTTCCACCCATGATGAATCAACTTACTATTCCGATGATGATAATTGGACTGGAACCGTTTGAAACGTTTCGTGTCACACCGGAGAAACAAATTGTGAGATTCACTGCAAGATGAAGCATCCGAAATTATATGATACAACTCCTAAAACATCCGAGCGAATGTCTCATGTCCACTTGAAACAAGGAAAAGCTGAGGTGCTTTTAGCAAAACGCCTATGGCACCTCGGCTTCCGATACAGATTGAATGACAAACGACTTCCAGGTTCGCCAGATATTGCTATCTTGAAGTACCGTATTGCTATCTTCGTGGATGGCGAGTTTTGGCACGGGCAAAACTGGGAAGAACGCAAGCCAAAGCTGAAGCGCAACCGAGAATACTGGATAGCCAAAATTGAGGAGAATATCGCACGGGATGTTCGGAGTGATAAGGACTTAAAGGCGAGAGACTGGTATCCTGTTCACTTCTGGGAAAAAGATGTTTTAAATGATTTGGATGAATGTACGTCAGCGATTCTAGAATTGGTCGAATATCAACGAGAAGAAATTTTAGACAATATGATAGAAAACGGTAGTGAGTTGGAGAGCAGCTATTATGGTGGAAATCCAAAATTATGATGGTTGGAATGAATATGAAGGCGCTGCTGAGGGAAGTGGTAGAAGCGAAAAATGCTGGTTGATAAATGAAAACAGTACCCCTCCCCCAATAGGACTCTTTAAATTTCCTAAAATAGATCCAGCTATAAAAAGTGAAACGACTGAACATATTTCAGAACATTTAGCACATAGGATAGGAATGATACTTGGGATTCCAACGGCTGAGGTGGATATAGGTGTTTACCATGGCCGAATAGGAAGTATGAGCTATTTGGTGAATAAAAAAGATCAGATATTGAAAGAGGGAATAGGATTTATATCGGGCATCTATCCGCAGTATGATGCAAATAAGATGCAAGATTTAAATGATGGTAGATATTATTGCCTTGACCATATTTTTACAGCAACAAATGGGATTATATCTCGTAATGATATACTTGAAATGATTGTGTTTGATTTTTTGATAGGGAATGCAGATCGACATCAAAGTAACTGGGCGATTCTAGAATCAAACATAAGAGAAAGTCAAGAAAAACATACAACTCAACGCTGCCCACTATATGATAATGGATCATCGTTGTGCTGTTATGTAAATGAGACCCAATATGGAAACCTACTGGGAAAAGATGCGGGACCTTTTAATGCGCTGGTCGATTCAAAATCGAGGTCTGCGATTAGAATTGATGGAAATAAAAAAGGAAGACCAAAGCATAGTGAAATGGTAAAATATCTTTTGGACAATTATTCAGAAACAAGAAATATTTGCGAAAAAATTATAAATACACTTACCGAATCACGAATTGATTCTTTGATGGATGATTATCAAATCGAATTACTTCCAGAGACAAAGAATATAATAATACGTAAATATTTAAAACGTAAAATACAACTGCTAGATACAATCGTGGACAGGAGCTGTGAGTCAGATGGAGAATAAGAAGCAAGACTTTCTGTATATTGTGTGGAAAAATCCTGCAAGCCGACGAAACTATATTGTTGGACAATTAAGCTTCAGCAATGTCTACCATTTTTGTTATAGTAATGAATATCAAGATGCATTAAAAAGTGGATGGAAGGGATTGGAAGCGTTTCCGAATTATAAAATCGATTATGAAAGTAAAGAATTGTTCCCGATTTTTGCGAGCAGACTTCCTGACCCAAAACGCAGAGATATTAAAGAGATTCTTGAAAAGTATGAAATGACGGAGTATGATCCGTATGAACTTCTCAAAAGAAATGGAGGAAGACTGCCTATTGATAATTACGAATTTATCTGTCCTATTTATAAAAATGAGAAGACGCAAAAGATTCAATTGGAGTTTTTTGTGATGGGTGTAAGACATTTGGTGGGGTGCGATGGAAAAAACTGCACCAAACTGTTGGATTTGACTGCTGATACGCAATTGTATTTAAATCCGGAGCCCCAAAACAAGTACGATCGATATGCAATCCAGATTGTAACAAAAGATAAGAAATTGCTTGGGTATGTCCCTAGGTATTACAGTGAGCAAATTTTTAATATTCTTATTAGTGGGACATCTTATTTCTGTAAAGTAATCGAAGTGAATGGAGAGGGTGTGTGCGCGGAATGTATTAAAGTGAGATTGAAAATTCCGAACGATAATATGGAATAAAAATGAAAAAGATTACATCAAGGTTTATAAAATAAAAGGGACACCTACAACACCGTGGTGCTGTCCGATGTCCCTTAACGACTGATTTTATCGTTGTCCGCCAACCTCAGGCTCATGCGTCCTGCATCAGATTGGATTTTAGGTGTCAGCCTCACCAGCGGAATGACGTCCACTTTCCTATTTATATTATAGGACATTCGGGAATAATCCGCAATGGTTCGTGCAAAAATAATTCTGAATTTTGGGAAAATGGGCGAGTTTCATTGATTCGTATGCTTTAGTGTTACTGTTTTGAATGCGGAGAGCGGCTGTCGCCCAGACCGCGGAAAAGAGCCGAGAGCATATTATAGGC
>ERZ1034730.624-NODE-624-length-12076-cov-8.606189_pt1 | contig 12076 bp, 9 predicted proteins | sample MGYA00520650_ERZ1034730 | MGnify/ENA primary metagenome ERZ1034730 (study PRJEB33766, sample SAMN09781702) | gut metagenome | biome: gut microbiome | host: Homo sapiens | place: Madagascar | study: EMG produced TPA metagenomics assembly of the PRJNA485056 data set... | reverse complement strand
TGCGGCGTGTCTAACGAACTGCTCTGCCCGGGCAACGACTTCACATACGAGTTCCTCGGCAATGTGTTCAAGGAGATTACCGACATCTTCCCGTCTAAGTATATTCATCTCGGCGGCGACGAGGCTGGCAACCCGGCGCTCGACTGCTGGACCGACTGCCCGAAGTGTCAGGCGCTGAAGCAGAAGCTCGGCATCAAGACCACCGACCGCTCGGAGAACTGGCGTCTGCAGGGCTATCTGTTCGACCGCATGATAGAACTGCTGCGCGACAAGTACGGCAAGACGCCGATGTTCTGGTACGAGTCTGACTTCAAGGAGATTCAGCCCGGCTGCGTAACCTTCGCTTGGCGCAGCGGACAGACTCAGGAGGCGCTCGACGCTGCCGTGCGCAACAACGCTCGCATCATGCTCTGCCCCGGCGAGCACTGCTACTTCGACTATCCGATGGCGAAGGGCGATATGCCGGAGGTGAACTGGGGCATGCCCGCTACAACGCTGAAGGATGCCTACTCGCTCGACCCGGCGTGGGGCATGAACGAGCAGTTTGAGCAGTACAACCTCTTCGGCGTGGCTGGCACACTATGGAGCGAGTGCATACCAACCGTAGAGCGCATCTACTATCAGGCTTATCCGCGCGCTATAGCTCTCGCAGAAGCTGGCTGGACAAAGCAGCAGAACCGCTCGTGGGAGGGATTTCTCACTCGTCTGAAGCCGACAATGAAGGACATGATGCGACGTGGCATCACCTGCTCGCTCGAAGTGAACGGCGAGAAGTAATATCGCATATAATACGACTTCAAATTGAATCTATACAATACAACTTGGGGCTTGCATCTTTCATGCAAGCCCCAAGTTATTTTTTACACATAGTAGTGGATGTGCTGTTCAATAATAACCACCCACATATACATAACATTTTACAAAAACACATAAATAATAAATAAATAGCACGCTATTCTTGTATTTCTCACAACAAAATCGTATTTTTGCAGTAAATCAAAACAATAGAAATATGGCACAATTCATCAATCCTTTCTCAGATTGGGGATTTAAGCATATCTTTGGTCGTGAGATTTCTAAAGACTTGCTGATTTGCTTCTTGAACGACCTGTTTGCCGGCGAATTTGTAATTAAATCGCTGGCGTTCGGCAACAAAGAACAAATCGGACTGTCGAAAGATTCAAGAGAGGTGATATTCGATATCTATTGCACGACGGACGAGGGCAAAGAGATTATCGTGGAAATGCAAAACCGAGGACAAGAACACTTCATTGACCGGGCTTTGTATTACACCTCACGCGTGATAGTGAACCAAGGCATAAAAGGAGAATGGGACTATGATATACGACCCGTCTACACAATATGCTTCATGAACTTTATCGACCCGTTGCTACCATTTGGCAAGTTCAGAACGGACATGATACTCGCCGATAAAGACAACGGAAAGATGGTGTCCGACAAGATACGCATGGTGTATCTGATGCTGCCGTTCTTCGAGAAAACAGAGACGGAGTGTGAAACCGATTTTGAACGCTGGATATTTGTTTTAAAGAATATGAATACATTTGAAAGAATGCCATTCCTGGCTAAAAACGCTGTGTTTAAAAAGTTGGCTGAGATTTCTGACCTTAGAACTCTCAGCAAAAAAGACATGGACAAATACGAGGATAGCATCAGAATCATGCGCGACGCCTACGCCACTTACAAATACGCTATAAAGACCGGATTGGAAGACGGACGAAAGCAGGGATTGGAAGAAGGAATGGCGCAGGGAATGGCACAGGGAATAGAGAAAGGAATGGCGCAGGGAATAGAGAAAGGAATAGAGAAAGGAATGGCGCAGGGAATAGAGAAAGGAATGGCGCAGGGAATGGCGCAGGGAATAGAGAAAGGAAAAGCAGAGGCAGAACACCTAAAGAACATTGAGTTTGCAAAACTCATGCTAAGCGACGGCGACTCTACTGAGAAAATACAAAGATACACGGGACTTACGGCAGAAGAAATTAACGAAATTGCGCAAAGCCTACATTAATAAGTAGTCGCTATTGCGCAAGGTAGTGTAAACTGAACTGTGTTACGCACAAAGCCCGCATAAGTAAAAATAAGAAATCCGCAATGCTGAAAAACAAGCATTGCGGATTTTTTTGTTATAGTATCTGAAGCACCTCCTTGAGGTCCTCAATCTTTTTGAGTTCGTCCATGATGACACTCACTTCGCTGCGGTCGTGAACGCGAATCTCGATGGTGCCGTCGAAGATGCCCTCCTCACTCGAGATAGTGATTCGGTGCATATTGACGTCGAGCTTGTCGGAGATAACCTCCGAGATGTCGTGCAGCATTCCCTTGCGGTCGATGCCGCGCAACTCTATCGTCGCATCGAAGAACATCACCTTGTGCATATCCCACTTTGCGTCGAGGATACGATTGCCGAAGCTCGCCTTCAGTCGCGAAGCCACATCGCAGTCGCGGCGGTGAATCTCTATGCGGTTCTTGTTGTCGATGTATCCCATGATGTCATCGCCAGGGATGGCGTGGCAGCAGGTCGGGAAGATGTATTGCGAGATGTTCTCCTCGTTGATGATCACCGGCTTCTTCTTATTAAAGCCCTCGCCCACTATGAATAGATTCGACTTCTTGTCGTCCTTACTGTTGTCCTTCTTAAGGAATGGCACGAACTTGCGCCATCCGCCATGCTCTGCCTTGCGCTCGCGCAGCTCGTCGAGGTCTTTGTCACCGAGCAGGACGGAGCGTTTGCCAAGCATAAGAAACAGATCCTCGTGCTTTTTTGCCTCATGCAGTTCGCAGAGTTTATTGAGCACCTGCGTAGTCATCTCCAGTTCGTTCTTGCGCAGCCAATCGTCGAGTATCTGCTCGCCTCGCTTCTGCAGTTCGCGGTTGTCGCGGCGCAGTATCGCCATAATCTTCTGCTTCGCCTTCGCCGTGAAAACGAAGTTTATCCACGAAGCCTGCACGTGCTGCGACTTCGACGAGAGTATCTCCACCTGGTCGCCGCTCTGCAACTTGTGGCTCAGCGGCACCAGTTTGTGGTTCACCTTAGCGCCGATACAGTGCGAACCGAGAAACGTGTGTATCTGGAAAGCGAAGTCGAGCGCCGTACATTGCGCCGGCATAGTCTTGATTTCGCCCTTCGGTGTGAACACGAATATCTCGCTTGCGAAGAGGTTGAGCTTGATGGTATCAAGGAAGTCCATTGCGTCGGGCTGCGGGTCGTCGAGAATCTCCTTGATAGTAGACAGCCAGTTGTTGAGTTCCGAATCTTCATCAACGGTCTCTACACTCGACTCCAGCCCCTTCTCCTTGTACTTCCAGTGAGCGGCAAAGCCCTGCTCAGCCACTTCGTCCATATGGTCGGAACGTATCTGCACCTCTATCCACTTGCCCTGCTTCGACATCAGCGTCACGTGCAAAGCCTGATAGCCGTTTGCCTTCGGGTGGTTCACCCAGTCGCGCAGGCGGTCTGGGTGCGACTTGTATATGCGGTTGATTGCGACGTATATCTTGAAGCACTCGTTGATTTCCTCCGATCGTTCCTTCGGTGTATAGATGATGCGCACAGCAAGAATGTCGTAGATTTCGTCGAACGTGACGTGCTTGTTCTGCATCTTGTTCCAAATGGAATAAGGACTCTTCACGCGCGCCTTCAGTTCGTACTTTATGCCCATCTTGTCGAGAGCTTCACGTATAGGAGCAGTGAAGTTCTCAAAAAGAATGTCGCGCTGCGCCTGCGTGTCGGCAAGTTTTCCCTTGATATAGTCGTACTCTTCTGGATGCTCGTAGCGGAACGAGAGGTCTTCGAGTTCAGTTTTTATATTGTTCAAACCCAAGCGGTTTGCGAGTGGAGCGTAGATGTAGAGCGTCTCACCGGCAATCTTATACTGCTTGTTAGCCGGCTGCGACTGCAGAGTGCGCATGTTGTGCAGGCGGTCGCAAATCTTGATGAGTATGACACGGATATCATCGCTCATCGTGAGCAGCAGTTTCTTGAAGTTTTCTGCCTGCGCCGACGCCTTGTCGCCGAAAATACCGCCCGAAATCTTGGTCAGTCCGTCCACAATCTGCGCAATCTTCTCGCCGAAGATATTCGTGATATCCTCAACGGTATAGTCGGTATCCTCGACAACATCGTGCAGGAGTGCGGCGCAGATGCTCGTCGACCCGAGTCCCATCTCCTCCACCGCGATGCGTGCCACCGCAATAGGGTGCATGATGTATGGTTCGCCCGACAATCGGCGCACGCCTTTGTGTGCCTGTCGTGCGAAGTTGAACGCCTTGGTTATAATATCAACCTTCTTTCGGTGACGCGATGCCACATATATATCGAGTACTTCCTTGAAGGCTTGTTCTATCATTTGGTCATCAGCAGACTCTCGCTGCTTGTCTTTCAGATTCTGGTCGTCCATGATTCAGGTCTCCTATATATTAATAAGGTATATGTGTATGCGGCAGGGTGCAGAGATTCGCACCAGTCTTACTTGATGCGAATCTTCTTGCCTGCACGTATGTTGCTTCCGCTAATCTTGTTAAGCTTTTTCAGTTTTCTAACGGTGGTGCCGTTGCGGCGTGCTATCTCAGAAAGCGTGTCGCCCTGGCGAATCGTTACGTTCTTGCTGCGTTCGCGGCGCGACTTTTTGCGCGACGCCTTGCTGTGTCTGCCGCTTCTGCTTGAAGAGTGGCGCGACACTACCGGAGCGTCTGTGTTTACTTCCACTTCCAGGCGCTTTGTGAGCAGTTCGTCGGGTTTGTAGGCGTAGATAGAGTCTTCGTTGTCGATGAAGTTGCCCACCATAGCCAGCGGCAAGCGAATTGCAGACGGCTTTGTGCTGCCGTTCACAACGCTACGGCGATACTGCGGGTTGAGCTGCTTTATCTGGTCAACATCCATACCGAGCACCTGAGCCACCTGCTCGAAGTGTACGTCGCGGTTTACGACCACGGTGTCGGTCTTTACGGGCAGGTCTGCACGCATCGGACAGATATTGTGCTCGCAATAGTAGTTCATTATATAGTTGGCGGCGATAAACGCCGGCACGTAGCCACGTGTTTCTTTCGGCAGATAAGGATAGATGCGCCAGTAGTCTTTCTCGCCGTTTGAGCGGTGGATGGCGCGGTTGATGGCCTCCGGACCGCAGTTGTAGGCTGCGATAACGAGGTTCCAATCGCCGAAGATCTTATAGAGATTGCGCAGATAGTGAGCTGCTGCGTACGAAGCGCGAACAGGGTCGCGACGTTCGTCAACAAGCGAGTTCACTTCGAGTCCGTACTTCTTGCCGGTGGTGAGCATGAACTGCCAAAGACCGGTGGCTCCGACGCGCGAAACGGCGTTAGGATTGAGCGCCGACTCAATGACCGGCAGATACTTCAATTCGAGAGGCAAGCCATACGACTCGAGAGCCTCCTCGAAGATAGGCATATAGAAATTCTGTGCGCCGAGCATTACGCTCACAGAGCGGCGCAGACGTCCGCTGTAGCGATCTATGAACTTCTGAACGACGTCGTTGTAGGGCAACTCGATGATGGTCGGGATGCGGCTCAGACGCTCCTTGTACACTTCTGCACTGTAAACCGGATTCACATCAGGCATGTTGCAGTCGAAGCTCATGTGGAGATAAGTCTTGCTGTTGTAGTTGTTGAGCAGACTGTCATAATCGTGAGTAAGCGCCTCAGGCAGGTCAATCACTTCCTGCTTGCCCTGGGCGTCGGTTACTATTATTTCGTCGTCATTATTCTCGCTCTGCGCGAGAGCCTGACTTGCAAAGCCGAAAAACGCTGCGGCTATAATTATCAATGATTTCTTCATAATCTTTTGTTTGTCTTTAGAAATTCAGGCTGCAACTCAATCCCAAGCTGTTAGCCTTGAAAGGGTTCCGTTGGCGGTTGTCGTTGATGATGGTCGGCTCCAGCTTAAGGCTCAAATCCTTCGAGATATCGAACTCTGAGAGCGACGCGTCGACGTATGCGTCAACGATTGAGAGTGCGTAGACACCCACCAGGCAGAAGAAGCTAAGGTCGCGCCAGCGGCGAAACTTGTCTTTGCGCTTTTTGAAGAGCGTCTGATAGCGTTGTATGTTCGACTCGTCGATTTTCGCTCCGAGATGCAGGAACTGGTTATAGCTCTGCGTGTTCGGGTCGTCGTCCATCAAGTCGAGATAAGCCTGCGAGTAGTCGGTGTACATCTGATTGTTCCAACGCATGGCGTAGATGCAACCCACGAATCCGCCATACACAATCGGCAACTTCCAATACTTGCGGTTATAGATCTGTCCGGCGCCGGGCAAAACGATGGCGAGCCACATGGCACGCTTCGGATTGGGGCGCCATGTGCTCCAGTCGCGCTTCACCTTGTAAACGCTGTCTGCCTTTATGGGCGAGAGTGCGTTGTCGGCTACGCTGTCTGCCTTTATAGATGTGAACGAAACATCCATACTATCAGCTGCAGTCTGCGCCTTCGCCGTCGTAGCAAACGAGAGCAGAATCGCAGCAAGCGCCAATGTCTTTAATATATATGTAATGTTCTGTTTCACTATTGTTTCTTGTTTATGTTTTGTCTGCAAGCTGTTGCAGGTTCTTACTTCATCTTGTCGAACACAGCCATGATATGCTCCAGCTCTTCTTCGTTTGCGAAAGGTATTGTTATCTTTCCCTTGCCTTTGGGCGAGCATGTGAGCTGCACCTTTGTCTGCAGGAACTCCGAAAGGTGGCTGCGCAGGGCGTTGTACTCCTCTGGGAGCTTCGCCTTTGCCACAATCTTCTTTGTTCCGCTGTTCACGTCTTCGCCGTTCTTGAGCATCTGCGCCATCTCTTCCACCTTGCGCACGGAGTAGCCGTTCTTGAGCACTTCGTTGAAGAGTTTTATCTGCAGCGAGGGCGAGTCGATAGCGAGCAGAGCGCGAGCGTGTCCCATGTCTATCTCCTTTTTCTGCAGGGCTATCTGCACTTGTGCCGGCAAACGCAGCAGACGGAGATAGTTAGCTATGGCTGTGCGACTCTTTCCTACGCGCTCCGACACCTTCTCCTGCGTCATGCCGTCGGCGTCGAGCAGGTGTTCGTATGCGAGCGCAATCTCAATGGCGTTGAGATCTTCGCGCTGAATGTTCTCGACGAGCGCCATCTCCATGATGTTCTCGTCGGCAATGGTGCGTATGTATGCCGGAATGGCTGTGAGACCAGCCATCTGCGATGCGCGCCAACGGCGTTCGCCCGCAATGATTTGGAAGCGTTCGTCGCTTATCTGTCTGAGCGTTATGGGCTGAATGATGCCAATCTCGCTGATGCTGTTTGCCAGTTCCTGCAGCGCTTCGGGATCGAAGTCGCGTCGGGGCTGGTTAGGGTTAGCCTCTATTTGGTTGAGCGGTATTTCGTTTATGGTTGATGTGCCCTGCGTGCGCACTCCTCCGGTGTCGATGAGCGCATCGAGTCCGCGTCCGCCTTCAATCTCGTCGAGTCCGCGTCCGAGCACGCTTCGGTTATATTTCTTGTGTACTGCCATCGTCTTGTTTGTTTACTCTTTTTTCGTTCTTGTTGATAATCTCCTTGGCGAGCGCCAAGTGGTTTTTCGACCCAGCCGAGTCAGCGTCGTAAAGAATCACGGGGAGTCCGTGGCTGGGGCTCTCGCTGAGCTTCACGTTGCGTTGTATGACAGTCTTGAACACAAGCTCCTGGAAGTGGCGCTTCACCTCATCGTATATCTGGTTGGCGAGTCGCAGGCGGCTATCGTACATGGTGAGCAGGAAGCCTTCTATCTCCAATGCCGGATTTAGCTTGCTCTTTATTATCTTGATGGTGTTGAGGAGTTTCGTGATGCCTTCGAGCGCAAAGTATTCGCACTGCACGGGTATCACCACCGAGTCGGCAGCGGTGAGCGCGTTCACGGTGATGAGTCCGAGCGACGGACTGCAGTCGATGAGTATGTAGTCGTAGTCGTCGCGTATCTGGTCGAGCATGTTCTTTATGACGCGCTCGCGGTTCTTCAGGTTGAGCATCTCTATCTCTGCTCCCACGAGGTCGATATGGCTGGGAATGACGTCGAGTCCGTTGATGTCGGTGGTGTAGACTGCGTCGTGCACGTCGGCGTGGTCGATGATGCACTCATAGAGCGAGCAGTCAATCTCCTTGATGTCTACGCCCAGTCCGCTCGACGCGTTCGCCTGCGGGTCTGCATCCACCACGAGCACCGTTTTCTCGAATGTAGCGAGCGATGCTGCCAAGTTTATCGTTGTTGTCGTCTTGCCTACGCCACCCTTTTGGTTGGCCAATGCTATTATCTTTCCCATTTGAAGTCAAAATTATTTGGCAAAGGTACATATTTTATATGAGAATAGGCTCGTTTAAACCTTTTTTCGTACATTTGCAGTTGAAATAAAACTAAAATTATGAATACTAAAAAGCCATTAATACTTATTTCGAACGACGACGGCTACCATGCCAAGGGTATAAACTCGCTTATCGACATGCTGCGCGACATTGCCGACATCATAGTCTGTGCTCCCGAATCGGCTCGTTCTGGCTTCGCTACGGCGTTCTCTGCCACGGTTCCGCTGCGCTTGAAGCTGCGCCGCGACGAGGAGGGCATGCAGATGTGGTCGTGCAACGGCACGCCGGTCGACTGCGTTAAGCTGGCGCTGCAGGAGCTGTGCGCCGATCGTCTGCCCGACATGATTCTGGGCGGCATCAACCACGGCGACAACGCCTCGGTGAACGTTCACTACAGCGGCACGATGGGCGTAACCATCGAGGGCTGTATGAAGTACATACCGTCTATCGGCTTCTCGCTCTGCGACTTCGCGTCGGATGCCGACTTCGAACCGCTGCGCCCGTACGTGCGCCAGATTGTGCAGAAGGTGCTCGCCGAGGGTCTGCCCAAGGGCGTGTGCCTGAACGTGAACTTCCCGAAGCTAAAGGAGTTCAATGGCGTGAAGATGTGCCGCATGGCTATGGGCACATGGTACAACGAGTGTGCGAAGATGCGCCATCCGCACGGCTACGACTACTACTGGATGACGGGCGCCTACCGCAACGACGAGCCGGAGCAGGAGGATACCGACAACTGGGCGCTCACACACGGCTACATATCCATCACGCCGACGCGCATCGACGTTACAGACTACGACTTGCTGCGAAGTTGGAAGGAAGAGTTTTGAGCCCCTCCCAACCCTCCCCATCGGGGAGGGCTTAGTTAGCAAAGGCTTAGAAGACTTAGAAAGGCTTAAAAAGGTTTAGGAAGGCTTAGAAAGGCTTAGAAAGGCTTAGGAAGGCTTAGGAAGGCTTAGAAAAGCTTAGTTAGGCTTAAACACCACTTATAAAGAACATGAAATACTACTTAATAGTTGGCGAGGCATCGGGCGACCTGCACGCCTCGCATCTTATGAAGGCTCTGCTCAAAGAAGACCCTAAAGCTGAGTTTCGCTTCTTCGGCGGCGACATGATGTCGGCAGTCGGAGGCACACGCGTGCGCCACTACCGCGAACTGGCGTACATGGGCATCATCGCCGTACTGCTCCACCTGCGCACTATTCTGCGCAACATGGCGTTCTGCAAGCGCGACATCGTGGAGTGGCGGCCCGACGCCGTGATTCTTGTCGACTATCCAGGCTTCAACCTCAAGATTGCGAAGTTCGTACACGAGCATACCAAGATACCAGTCTACTACTATATCTCGCCGAAGATATGGGCGTGGAAGGAGTATCGCATCAAGGAGATAAAGCGCAACGTCGACGAGCTGTTCTCGATACTGCCGTTCGAGGTGCCGTTCTTCGAGCAGAAGCACCACTACCCTATTCATTACGTGGGCAATCCGACGGCAGAGGAGGTGCGCCAATTCCGCGCAGCGTACAACGTATCGGGCGAGGAGTTCCGTCGTGAGCACGGGCTCGACGAGCGCCCCATAATAGCGCTGCTCGCCGGAAGCCGCAAGCAGGAGATTGCGGGCAATCTGCCGCAGATGATTGCTGCGGCGCGCGGCTTCGGTGGCTATCAGCTGGTGCTTGCAGCGGCGCCGGGCATCGACGCCGAGTTCTACGACGCGTTCATCGGCGGAAGCGACGTGCACGTGGTGCGCGGCGAGACCTACGCTCTGCTCTCACATGCCGACACGGCGCTCGTGACGAGCGGCACGGCGACGCTCGAGACGGCGCTCTTCCGCGTGCCGCAAGTGGTATGCTACAATACGGCGCTGCCTAAGCTGGTGGGCTTCTTGCGACGCCTCATGCTGAAGGTGAAGTATGTGTCGCTGGTGAACCTCATCGCCGACCGCGAGGTGGTGCCGGAGCTGGTGGCCAACACATTCTCGGAGGCTAACATCGCCGAACAGCTCAAGCGTCTGCTACCCGACGGCGCAGCGCGCAGAGAGATGCTCGAGGGCTACGAGGAGGTGTGGCGGAAGATTGGCGAGGACAGTCCGTCGGAGCGCACAGCGAAGGAAATGGTCTTAAAAGTAAAAAGGTAAAAAGTAGCGGAGGTCTCCGGCCTCCGCAGCAAGCTATGTTGACAATAAGAAATGCATTTATTGATACTGCGGAGGCCGGAGACCTCCGCTACTAAGACAATAAAAAATGCATTTATTGATGTTGTGGAGGCCGGAGACCTCCGCTACTAATCATGCAAATATAGTACAAGCAAACTCCCGCGAAAAAACTCATTCTAGAGATTTGAAAACCGCAAAACGAGCGTTTTCGCTGCTGTTCTTCACTCTAAAATCATAAAAATTGAGACTTTTCGATGGAAAACGATAGGTTTTACATTGTATTTCCTATCACTTTACCCTGTAATTCGATAGACTTTACACGGTAAAACCTATGCTTTTACTGGGTAAAGTCTATCGAAAAGTTTGATTTCTCCTAAGCTAAAATTGCGCACTTTCGCAATTATCACCACAACACTTTGTAAGCCAAACGCTTACAACTGCACGCTCAAAACTCACGAAAAATGTACAAAGGATTTTGTTTTTGATTTTTCGCGAGTTATGAGCGCTTAAAAACTGCAAATATCGTCTTGGCAAGAACCATGCCAAAACCAATTAAAGGTACTTCTCCACAAAGCCCACCACCCTGCGCGCGTACTCCTCTTTATAGTCGGCATACGCATCAGCGTGCTTGCTGCCGTGCGCTATCCAGAGCGCCTTCGGCTGCGGCTTCGCCTCATAGAGAGGATAGACCATCCATGTAGGCACGAACGTGTCGTTGTCGCCATGAATGAAAAGCATAGGCTTCTGGCACTTCGCCACCTGCTTCAGCGGCGAAGCCTCGTTGAAGTCCCAGCCGTACTTCGCCTTTACGACCCACGACGCCGTGTACATCAACGGGAAGTCGGGCAGCGAGAAGCGCGCCGAAATCTCGTTCGAGAACTCGTCCCAAACACTCGTATAGCCACAGTCCTCCACGAAGCACTTCACGTACCGAGGCGTTTGCTCACCGCTGACGCACATCGTCGTGGCAGCGCCCATCGATATGCCGTGAACCACAAGGCGCAGCGAGTCGGCAGTCGTGCCGAACATCTCTGGCGCAAGGCTTATCCAATGGAGCACGTCGAGACGGTCTTTCCATCCCATCTGTATCGCCTCGCCGTCACTCTGCCCGTGCGCATATAGGTCGGGCAGCAGCACGTTAGCGTTCATCTCGCGGTTGTAGATGCGCGCTATTGGCAGCATGCTTGTAGCTTTGTCGCCGTAGCCATGCACGAGCACAGCGGTGCGTCCCTCGGCACGTGGCGAACGCACGTAGAGGGCGTGGGCGCGCTTGCCGGTCTGCGGCATCACGACGAACGTGTCGCGCAGGGCGCCGACGGCTTGCAGACTGTCGAGCCACGGCTTCACCTCGGGGAAGCGCGTCTCTATCTTCGACATATCCGAGTCGCGGTCGCGCTGAACACTCACAAGGGCGTAGTCGACGAGGTAGAACGAGGCTGCCGTGATTATGGCAAGGAAGAGCGCAAAGGTGGCGCCAAGAGTGACGAATAACTTTTTATGTTTCATACTATCTATATATAGGAGGCTACTTGAGATACGGCTTCAGCACCTCCACCCACTTCAGGTATCCCTTGCCGAGCAGGTGCAGTCCGTCGT
>ERZ1034730.623-NODE-623-length-12091-cov-10.977983_pt1 | contig 12091 bp, 3 predicted proteins | sample MGYA00520650_ERZ1034730 | MGnify/ENA primary metagenome ERZ1034730 (study PRJEB33766, sample SAMN09781702) | gut metagenome | biome: gut microbiome | host: Homo sapiens | place: Madagascar | study: EMG produced TPA metagenomics assembly of the PRJNA485056 data set... | reverse complement strand
GCTGTAGACCTCTTCACACGCGACGACGTGAAGATCTTCAACTCTAAGGGCGAGATGCGCAAGCTCGTGCAGGGCGGCGGCGTATCGCTCAACAAGGAGAAGCTCGGAGCGTTCGACCAGGTGGTTACTGCCGAAGACCTCATCGACGGCAAGTATCTGCTCGTGCAGCGCGGCAAGAAGAACTACTACCTCATCACTGTGAAGTAGTCGTTACGAAACAACGGTTAACGATATAAAATGTGGGGTAGGGCGACTCGTTCGCTCTACCCCATATATGTAAAAAACAGCCGATTCGTTTGGCTGTTTTTACAAAAATGCGTATCTTTGCAGTCGCATTGTCCTATGGTGTAATGGTAGCACAACAGGTTTTGGTTCTGTTTGTGGTGGTTCGAATCCGCCTAGGACAACTTAAACGGAGACTCTTTTAGGGTCTCCGTTTTGTTTTTATAAGTAGCGGAGGTCTCCGGCCTCCGCAGCAATCAATAACACTAATGGAATATTATAACAATATAATGTATTGTTAACATTTACATTTTTTACTCTACAGACTTGGTGCTGCGGAGGCCGGAGACCTCCGCTACGGCAAAACAGTAATCCCACTGTCTGAAGCATGTTGTGAATGTTCTCCCCACGTAATTCACTCAATAGTATTTAAATGCGGCAGAGCTAACCAAACACGCTCTCTAATGACAATAAAAAGGGAGACCTTCCCAGGCCTCCCTTTCTAACTTGATTTTCTATTAGATTTTACCAAAATGATTTATATGCAATATTATATTAGTATATTGCCTTGTTTAGAATTCGTCGTCTTTAAACGGATTGTCTTTGTCCTCCTCGGTCACGCCGAAACCATCGTTCTTGTTACCTGTAGGAGTCCAACCAGACACTTCCATGATGCTTGTCGGCTCCATGTTTATGATTTCGATGGAAGGAGCTATATATTTCTTCTTCATAATTATCGTTTTTTTTACTTGATAACCACTTTCTTGTTGTTGATGATGTAGACGCCCTTCGGCAGGTTGTTGGTGTTGCTGCTGTTCATGCGCATGCCGCTCACGTTGTATACGGCGTTTGCGTTCTTTGCAGTCTCCTCAATCACCTTGATGCCGGTAGACGGACCGTCATTCTGTTCAACACGCATCTGCAGAGTCTCACCCGACGGAGTAGTCTCGCGCAACCATGTGCGGTAGCTCTTTATGTTCTTGTGCTCTACAGCTGTGTGAACCATGTCTCCAGAGCGATGCAGTATGTATGAGTCGGCAGGAACGACAGTCGGGTTCGTGTACGAACCGTAGTGCGTCATACCGCTTGTAAACTTTATGTCCTCCTGCTGAAGGTTTGGCAATCCTTCGTAGATGATACCGGTCACGGTATATACGTAGCCATCGATGTACTTTGTCTTTTCGCCGCCTACATTATATGTTCTGTTTACAGCTGTCGGCTCCTTTGTCGGCTTGATGATGTACGGCACGTTCTTGAGAAGATTATTCTCAGTCTGCATATCGAAGTATATCCACTTGTCCTCCAGACGGTCGAATCTTGCAATCTTAGCCTCTGCGCCGAATGCCGCCGTCACCTGCTTTGCATTCATATTAACCGGCAGAATGAGCGAGTTCCACTTGCCAGTGGTGAATGTGCGGTGGAACACCATTGTTGCTTTGGTGAGAGAGCGGTTGTCGTCGAGTGTTTCGTCCTCATCGAGCACGAGGAACTCCTCTGGACAGTCGGTTGATGTGCCGTCCTCGTTAATGTTGCTTGTGAGAGCGATGCCGCCAATCTGCAAGGTGTTAGCCACCTTTACCGGATTAACCTGCTCAATCTTCAGCTTATTGAAAGGCTTTGTTGTTACGAGCGATACGTAGCCCTTTCCTCCAGTTCCGATCACATCAGCGCCGAGCACCTTCCAGTCGGTCAGTACCTCCTGCGGTTCCTCTGCATCGTCGAGATATGTTGAAACCTTGAGCACCTTTATAAGGTCTACGCCCAATCCGAGTGTGAGCTGGTTGGTTGCCAATACAATCTTCTGTCCCTGCTTGTTCTGTTCTGCTGCTGCAGCCCTCGTTACATTGTTCTGCTGCTGGTTTACTATCTTGCCGACGTTCACCATAACGGCAGCACCATTCAAATCCACTCCGAGCGGGAACGTCATGTATGTGTTCATGTCGTTGTCGATGAGGTTGCTTATGTTAGTCAAACCGCTGCCTATTGTAGCCACACTTGCAAAGTTTGTTTTTGCAAGGTCGATAGAAGCGTCTGTATTATCGACAGACACAATCTCTGCGCCGTAGAGAGCGTTGTTTGCAGCGTTCTCCATTGTCTCGTCGCTCACATAAGCATAGTAAACGTTGAGCTTATCGAGGTCTGCGCCGAGCAGTCCGCTGCTGTAGAGTACTATTTCGTCGAAGTCGGTGCCAGCCGGCACGTCGATGCTCAGGCGGCCCTTCTCTGTCTTCTCAGAACCGATGAGACCAGCCGAGATACCGTTCCAATGGGTTGTTGCGTCGCCATATACCTTATTGCCTTTCTTCAGGAGCTGTATGTTGTACAACTTAAGAGCATCAGCAGTGAGTCCGGTAGCTTTAGAAGAAACTACGAAGCCCACCTTCATTGCGTGGTCTGTAGCGACGTTCTTTGCAAGATTAGAGCCGTCTACCGACTTTACGCCGACGATGCCCATATTGGTTGCTATTTCAACGCCTGGATTTGTATAGGCGAAGTCTGTCAGGTCAGATGTGAGAATTGCGTTAGCATTCTGTGTGTCACCGAATATCTGAATCAGCGAACCGCCCTTATTGTCGCTCAGAATGTATTTGTCCGCTTCGTTCTTGTTGTTTACGAGCAGCGTTACGCCGTGTTCGGCAGGGTTATAGTAGGGTGCGTAGTGTATTGTTGTAGTCTCGGTGCAACCGTCTGCTGCTGCTGTAGCCATGAACGTATAGTCGCCCGGCACGTAGATATTTGTCACCTTGCCAGTCTGTTCATTGAGCGAGATGTTAGAGTCGGCAGGCTGCGAAACGATGCTCCATGTGATGTTGTTCACCTTATTGCTGTGCTGCAGCTGATACTCGTTCTCGCATCCGCAGACGTTGTGGCTTGCTGTAGCCTCGATAGGGCAGTGGTGGGTAGCCAAATCGGGAGCCATGCGCACAAAGGCGTAGTTTACGTCGTCCTTACCCAAATTAAGGTCAAGCACACCGGGGAACTGCAACTTGACTGCAGAGAAGCCTTGAGGCGCTTTCAATACCAACTCGCCGTCCTTGCTTGTTTTTATGACGTTGAGTCCGAGCACGGTAGCTTCTATAGGATATTCCTTGATTTTCTTGTTGTCCTTATCGTAGAGTGTGATAGTAGCTCCGTTGCCAACACCGAGGTTGAGAACTGTAGAGCTGTTATATTTGAATCCCACTTCTGTTCCGGCAGGGAAGGCTTCCTTGCCGTCTGAAGGTCTTGATACAACTGTGACCGGCAGCGAGCTGCCAATCTTCAGCACAGCACTTACCGTAAAAGAGTTTGTGAGATCTTCGTCGATGAGGTTTTTACGTGATAATCCCAATTTGTCTGTTGGTCCATCTGCTTTTGCTTCCAGTGTGAACGCTCCTCTGCCTTGCTCCTGCGCATACTTCGTGATACCATTTTCTTTGTTATTTGTGATGGTATACTCGCGAGCCTTGCCCACGAAAGCGTACTTTATGTTAAGCACTTCGCCTACGTTTGCCTCAACGCCCATGCGATAGAGCTGCACCTCGTCGAAATCTGCAGGAGCCTCTGCCACAAACGACTTTGTAACCAGATTGCTGCCAGGAATGGTGAGCAGCGAGAGACCCAAACCTGTGATGTTCTGTCCGCTCTTAACGGCGACCACGTCGCTAACAGCCTCGCCGTCCTTGAAGAACCTGATACCATACAGCGTAGAAACATCAACTTTAAGGATGCCAGCGTTAGAGTTTGTACAGATTGTGAAGCCAGCCTCTGTGCCCTTTGCATAATAGTGCTTGTTGTCCTTGATGCTGACAACCGGCGATGCAGCGACAGTTGCGTCAACAAGAGCCGGGAATGTTGCATAGTCGTCGAGGTCGTCGTTGCACAAGTTCTGAAGATTCTTCAAACCTGAAGCAACCGACACACCAGCGCCGACGCTGTTCACGGTGCAGCCCGGACCTACGAGGGCTCTACGATTTTTAAGATAATTAGTAGCTGAAGGGTCTGTATCCTGATATACAGTCTTTACTTTAGTACCCCTTCCATTCGAGTTTACAGCCACTGCAGGCGATGCCAACAAGAGGGCAGCTGCAATGACATACATTTTTAATGTCAATGACTTTAGATACTTCATGATTATGTTATAGTTACTAATATTTATTGCACTTATCTTGAAAAATCAAATCTTACTGAAAATCGTTGTCCTAAAATCTTTTTACCTGGAACAATCTGTTTCTGGGTGCAAAATTATCAAGCTTTTCCGAGCAACTGCGCGCTTGGTAGCCGTATGGTAGTCTTTAGGTAGATTTTTTATAACAGTAAGAAGCGTATCTTTCGAACAATCAGCTGTTTATGCTGTTCGTAAAAAGACCAATAGTAGACATTAAATACAATAGTACTAAAAATTTTCTCTATATTCTTATTTAAAATAAGAAGAAATTATATAAATTTGTAGCAGTTAATTCCCCAATACTGAAAAAAAGCTATGAAACTATTATTTTTAGTGATAACTTTTTGCGCGCAAGCCTTTGGAGTAGTTAATTTTTCCCCCCCCCATACTAAAACAAACTCTCTGTTTGCACGCTGACAACGATGAGCTGTACGAACGTTTGGATTCTGTAATAGCTCATCGTACGGATTATTATGTCCAGAAGGATAAGAAGATAGAGCAGATAAAACTTGGCTCTGCATACGTCACCGACAAGGAAGCCAAGTTGCAGATGTACGAGCGACTGGTGAACGAATACTCTCCGTACATCTACGACTCGGCTATGGTGTACACGCAGAAGGGTATCAACCTGACAAGGCACGCCAACGATTCGAATTGTTACAAGAAGTTTCAGATTATAAAGGCGCGTCTGCTCGTCTCACGCAACTTCTACATAGAGGCGAAGGAGATACTCGACAATATTGAGGTGCCGCCAACCGACCGCCGACTCAACTACCTTTACAACTGTGCACAATGTGCGCTCTACTTCAATCTGAAACTCTCGACCCACGACACCGAGTACGGTCCGCGCTACGACCGGCTCTTCCATAAGTATATGGACAACGCTCTGCTGTATAGTCCGCAGAAAGACGCGCAGTATTACTATATGAAGGGTGTGCAGCTCGCCCATTCCAACGGCGGCGTCAAGGATATAGAGGCGTGCCTGAGCAAAGCCATGTCGCAGTTGAAGCCAGACAGTTGGCTGTACGGCAAGTCGGCATTCATTCTGGCGAAGGTCTACGGCAGACACCATCAGCCGGAGCTGCAGGAGCGCTACCTGCTGCTTGCAGCCATCAGCGACGTGATGTCGGCAACCAACGAGAACATGGCGTTACAGGAGGTGGCTCTGAGGCTATACAAGCACGATGTGCGCAAAGCACAACGGTATATCAACGTCTCGCTGAACGACGCTAACGTGTTCAGCAGCCGACTACGAAGCATAGAGCTTTACTCCAACCTGCACACCATACTCTCTGCCTACAACCATGCGCTGGAAAACGCAGGCAAGTGGCACATCGTACTTATGTTATCCATTATAGTGCTGCTTGTGGTGATTGCTTTGGCGATGCAACGTATCAAGCGTAAAAACAACTTGATGCAGCAGAACGAGAAAAACCTGACGGCTCAGACCGAACAGCTGAGCGCCATCAACAGCAAGCAGAAGGAGGCTAACGACGAACTCGTTAAATCTAATGATGCTCTTACGGAATCGATCGACAAGTTTGAGCAGACTAACGCCAAGCGCGAGTATATGGCGAAAGCCTACATCAGTTTGTGCTATCTGTATATAGAGAAGCTGGAGAATCAGCGCAAGATGGTGATACGCAAGATAAAAGCCAACCAGCAGAAGGAGTTGCTGAGCATTCTCTCCTCGTCGAAGCGCACCGCCGAGGAGAACCAGACCTTCTTCTCGCAGTTCGACAGTATCTTTCTCTCGCTCTATCCCTCGTTCGTCACGGAGCTGAACACGCTGCTCACGCCCGAGGCGCAGGTAGAGCTGAAGGAGAACAACGAGCTGACACCCAGCCTGCGTGTGGCTGCGCTGATAAGGCTCGGCGTCACGGAGAGTTCGATGATAGCCGGCATACTGTCCTACTCGCCGCAGACCATATACAACTATCGTTCGGCGCTGAAGAACGGCGCCATAGACAAGGATAGTTTTGAGGAAAATCTGCAGCGGTTGTGTATTACAGCATAGCTGAAACACGATTACCGCGTAGCAAAAACATCATTACAGCACAACGGTTATATTGTTACCAGTCCGCGGTAACAATATAACCGTTGTAGTTTAAATGGATATACGTTGTAGTTTAAGTAGACAGCACGACTACTTCACTTGCACTTTGCTTGTGCTGACGCCGTCGGCAGACACCGCTTTCACGATGTACATGCCGCGAGGCAGTCCGTGCAGAGCGTCGGCAACCGACGAGCCGCTCTTCTCCGCAACCTTGCTGCCTGCGAGGTTATACACCGTCAGACGTGCCTTTTCAGTAGTGCCAACAGTCTTTATAGCCGTCGTTTCGAGACCGTATGTCACGTCGTCGATGTAGTATGTGGCGGTGTTGTCGCATCCGCGGGTGCTGGTGAAGCGGAACGCCATGAAGAAGACATCGGCGAGCTTCTGTCCGGTGAGGTCGATGCTGTACGGGAACCACTTTCCGCTCTCGTCCTTTGTGCATGGCATCTTACATTCTGCGAGCGGCTGCACGTAGAGTGATCCGTCAGCGATGTCGACGTAGCAGAGTTCGAGAAGGTCGGGCTGGTTGTCCTGCAGATAGTCGCCGCGCACCTTGAACGTGAATACCTTTGAGGCGGCGTTCTTGAAGTCGAGCGGCGGCGTCACGAGCATCATCTGTGCCGGTGTGCCGGTGCCGGTCTCCATCTTCGAGTCGTACGGTGTCACCTTAGCCACCTTCTCGTTAGGCGACTCCGAGTCGTAGTCGAGGAACGAAAATCCCCACCATGCGCGTGTTCCCTTGAGCGCCGAGTTGGTCCAGCCTTCGATGTCGAGCGGCTTGTTGCGCTCTATGTTGTCGAACTTCTCGTCGAGCACGCTGCGTGCATTCTCCTCGCTGAGCACGAGGTCTACGCCCTCCTTGGGTTCGTCTGGCGTTTCGCCGGTGGCAACGCCCTCTATAGCCACTTCCACGTCGTCCATGCCGAGCGCTGAGAAGACGATCGAGGTAGAGTAGGTGCCCTCCTTCTTAGGCTGGAACGTAACCTTCAGCGTATTCTTCATGTTGCGTATGAGCATGGTGTTGTTGAGCACGAACGCTCCCGGGTCCTTCACCTTCACGTAGGTGTAGTCGGGCATGTTTGCCGTTGTCACCTCTATGGTCTGCTCGCTCTTCTCGTTTATCTTCGCCGTGAACTGCTCCAGCTTCTGCGGGTTGAGCGTTATCGTCGGCGGGTTCTGCTCGTCGATGGCGTATGCGCTGAAGGCGATAGACTTGTCGTAGTCCTCTATACTCGGGCAGGTGACGAGCACGTATGCTCTGTGTACAGCCACTTCAGTCGGTGTGTACGTAATGACGATGTCGGTTTCTGCCGATCCCTTCTCTATCTTCGTCTGCGAGAGTGCGAACTGGTCGGTGTTCTTGCCTGCCAGTTCGAAGAAGGTAGGCTGGGTCATGTTCTGCGTCGACACGTGCAGCGTAGCCACCTTTACGGTCTGTCCCAGCTTGCCGGCTGTCTGCTCTATCTTTTCGGGAGTGATGGTTATGGCAGGGTCGCCTGCCGGCTGCTGCTCGGCGATGTCCTCTATGCCGCGCGGACCGATGATGAGCGTCTTGCTCGATGTGAACAGTCCGGTGAGCGTGATGTCGGCTGTAGGAATGTTCTTGCCGATGAGCGTTGTGCCCTTGAAGATGCGCACCTTCGCCTCCTCAGTGCCGTCGGTTACCACCGGTTGTGCCATGCCTTCGGCGAAGACAGCGCCCTCTGCCACGTCCTTGAACTTAAGGTTCTTCACCCTCACGAGCTGCTGTATGTAGCTTGTTGGATTGGCTTTCAGCTGTGCGAGCGTAGCTTCTACGGGAGTGACGGCGTTGCCCTTCGACACAACTGTGCCGAGGTCGGCGCCGAGAGCCATTGCGCTGGTGGTGCCGAACGCGCTCTGCACACCGAGGATGGTGCCCGTTATCTTGTCGCCCACCTCATAGTCGGTCTTGGTGAGCATCTCGTAGTCGTCGCCGAGAGCTATCGCCGCCGTCTTGTCCTGCAGGTAGAACACCGGTCGGCTTCCGCCACGGTCGACGAACGTGAGCGTAGCCTCGCCCGTATATTTGTATGTCATTCCTGCCTCGGGATCCTCGTCGTAAAGCGCCTTGATAGAGCTTATCTCCGGTATGGAATAACCCGTCCACGATAGCTTTATCTGCACATCGTCCGCTCCCTCGCTCTTCAGCGTCAGCACGGCGTGCTGCTCACCGTCGGTGTACGTCACCTTTATCTTCAGTTCGGCTCCGCCGGCGCTCATGGCGTCGTCAGCAGATATCGAGGCTGGCTCTACGCTCACAGCCTCCGAAGACGACTCTACGGTGATGTCGCCCTTGAGGTGCTCGCCCGTCACCTTCACCGTCTCCTCGTGTACGTCGCCGCTGTACACCTCGCCCAGCACGAAAGTCTTCTTCGAGACGCTGAGCTTCGGCGTTGTGTCTACGACAGGTGCGCCGAACAGTCCGGCGTATGTGTCGGAGACGCGCACCGAAGCCACGTACATCTCCGGCGAAGTGACAGAGGAGGTGGTTCCCTGACGCAGTTCGAGGCCCTGCAGACCATAGCTGCCCAGTCCGCTGCCGGTCTTGTTCACGCCGTCGATTACGGCGCTTGCCTTGTCCGGCTTAGGCTCCTGCGAGAAGTCGGTAGGGTTGACGTATAGATAGATGTTGTCCTGTCGCGGATTGGCTGCGTTTATCTCGTATCGCAGCACGACGAGATAGGTCTGGTTGAGCTTCAGCGGAGCGGTGGCGAACACTGGGTTGGCAGCTCCGCGCTCTATGCCCACCAACACCTCGTCGGCGTTCGCGCTCTCGCCTATGTAGAGTCGACCCAGCTCGGTAGGAGCAATGCCTTCGGCTATCTCTGACGCCTTCGTTCTGGGCACAAACGACATTACGTAGACCTTGCCCTTCGGCTGTGCCTCCACGTTGATGAGAGCAGAGAAGTAGAGGTTGCCGCTCTTCACGCCGTCGGCGTTGTCGGTGAACTTCACCATGAGGTCTTCGCCCTGCTTTGCAGAACCTATCTTCACGCACTTAGCCGGCGCGTCGTCGTTGTATCCGGCATATACCAATTGCTTGTCGATCACCTGGATAGGATCTTCGGCGTTCTTGCCGTAGCGCACCCATCCACCTTGCTCGTGCAGGTTGCCTGAAGGATAGTTGAAATCGTCACTGAAACTCACTTGCGCCGCCACCGTCTCGGGCAGACAGCACAACAATACGAACAGCATTGAAATCAATGCATGCCATGTCTTAAAAGAATAGGGCTGTTTCATGTCATTGAATTTTTAGTGTTATTATTATAGGTTGTTTAAAAATTAATCAAGTTTTGCAAATTTACTATTTTTTTAGATATGTGAAGTGTTTTTGCGAATATAAATATCTAAAAGAGTCGTATTTTGTAGGGTTTGATATAAAAATAACACTAAAAGCTATGGATAGGTGTCAATGTGTATACAAAAATAAGGCTGGAACAAGTTAGGGGGTGCACTTTTAGCTCGGTTGGTGCTGTTTTAGAGAGTGCACTTGTCTCAAGTGCACCGACCAAGCTACTGGTCTTATCTTTCCGCTATGCACTGCTGACTTTCAGTTTCCCGTTGTAGCTATTCTGTTTTTGCTTGCTTGGTGCAGTTTTATCTTGGTTGGTGCACTTGAGACAAGTGCACCCCCTAAGAAGTGCACCCCCTAAAGAAAGCTCCAATAAAGTACTCTCATCAGCTGCGCCCCGTCACTATCTTCTTTATCTCGAACAGTTTGTTGAGTGCTTCTACCGGCGTGAGGTTGTTGATGTCGAGACCGATAATCTCGTCGCGAATCTGGCAGAGCACGGGGTCGTCGAGCTGGAAGAGCGAGAGCTGCATGCCGTTGCTGCTTTGCTGACCGACAATCTTGTGAGACTCCACGCCCACGCTGGCGTTGTCGGCTTCGAGCTGCTTCAGAATGTGCTCGGCACGCTTCACGACCGAGCGCGGCATACCCGCTATTTCAGCCACATGAATACCGAACGAGTGCTCCGATCCGCCACGCATCAGCTTGCGCAGGAAGATAACCTTGCCGTCAAGCTCCTTCACCGACACGTTGTAGTTCTTTATGCGCTCGAAGTTCTTCTCCATCTCGTTCAGCTCGTGATAGTGAGTGGCGAAGAGCGTGCGCGCCTGCGCCTTCGGGTTCTGGTGAAGATACTCCACGATAGCCCAGGCGATGGAGATGCCGTCGTAGGTAGACGTGCCGCGGCCAAGCTCGTCGAAGAGCACGAGCGAACGCGGCGTCACGTTGTTCAGGATGTTAGACGCTTCGGTCATCTCGACCATGAAGGTCGACTCGCCGAGCGATATGTTGTCAGACGCTCCGACGCGGGTGAATATCTTGTCGACGACACCCACATGAGCCGAGTCGGCAGGCACGAAGCAACCCATCTGCGCCATGAGCGTGATGAGCGCCGTCTGGCGCAGCAGCGCCGACTTACCAGCCATGTTCGGACCGGTGATTATCATTATCTGCTGCTGCTCGGTGTCGAGCTCGATGTCGTTGGGCACGTACTCCTCGCCAAGCGGCAGCTGCGTCTCGATGACGGGGTGGCGTCCGGCGCGTATCTCGAGCACGTTGTCGTCCTCAACCACCGGGCGCACGTAGCGGTGCTCCTCGGCAGTCTTTGCGAACGAGAGCAGACAGTCGAGACGCGCCACGATGTTGGCGTCGGCCTGAATCTGCGGTATGTACGCCTGCATATCGGTGACAAGCTCGGTGAAGAGACGGGTCTCGAGCACCAGAATCTGCTCGTCGGCACCCATAATCTTCTGCTCGTACTGCTTCAGTTCCTCGGTGATGTAGCGCTCGGCGTTGGCAAGCGTCTGCTTGCGTATCCACTCCTGCGGCACCTGGTCCTTATACGTGTTGCGCACCTCAAGATAGTAGCCGAATACGTTGTTGTAGCCCACCTTCAGCGACTGTATGCCGGTCTTCTGCGCCTCCTCTTCTTGAATCTTCAGCAGATAGTCGCGACCGCCGCGCGAGATGGAGCGCAGCTCGTCAAGCTCAGGCGAGAAGCCCGCAGCAATCACGCCGCCCTTAGCCACAAGCTGCGGCGGATCCTGCTGCAGTTCGCGGTCGATGCGCTCGTACAGCGCCTCGCAGAGGTTAATCTGGTCGCCGATGGAATGTATCTCGGCGTTGTCGTTGGTGAGGCACGCCGCCTTTATAGGCTTCAGCGCGCCGAGAGCGTACTTCAGTTGCACCACCTCTCTGGGCGACACTCTGCCCACAGCCACCTTCGATATGATACGCTCTATGTCGCCAATGCGGTGCAGATGCTCGTCTACAGTCTGTCGGAAGTCGGGTTTGCGGAAGAACGTGTCCACCACGTCGAGGCGCTTGTTGATAGAAGCCACGTCGCGCAGCGGGAATATCGTCCAGCGGCGCAGCAGACGTCCGCCCATCGGCGTGCAGGTGCGGTCGATGACGGAGAGCAGCGACACGCCGTCGTCCTGCATCGACTGCAGCAGCTCCAGCGAGTGGATGGTGAAGCGGTCGAGACGCACATAGCGGTCGGCGTCAATGCGAGCGAGCGACGTGATGTGACCGATCTGCGTGTGCTGCGTCATCTCAAGATACTGCAGGATGGCTCCAGCCGCCGTCACGCCGAGGTGCAGATGGTCTACGCCGAAGCCCTTCAGCGTTGTGG
>ERZ1034730.620-NODE-620-length-12107-cov-9.054265_pt1 | contig 12107 bp, 8 predicted proteins | sample MGYA00520650_ERZ1034730 | MGnify/ENA primary metagenome ERZ1034730 (study PRJEB33766, sample SAMN09781702) | gut metagenome | biome: gut microbiome | host: Homo sapiens | place: Madagascar | study: EMG produced TPA metagenomics assembly of the PRJNA485056 data set... | reverse complement strand
AACATCTGTGAGAATCTGTGAAATCTGTGGGAGTTTTTCAACTGCAAACTTAGAGCAGTATCGCAAGGACCAGAGCATGAGAAAATAAATCTTTTTCTGCTGATATGTTCTCCCACAGATTTCTCTTTCTGATGAGATATTCTCCCACAGATTTCACAGATTTACACAGAACTTTCTTGCTGAGAAAAATTCTGTGAAATCTGTGGATTCTGTGGGAGATATACGCACCCTAACATCTGTGAGAATCTGTGAAATCTGTGGGAGTTTTTTCAACTACAAACTTAGAGTGGATTCTGTAGGAGTTTTTTCAACTACAAACTTAGAGTGAAATCTGTGGGAGTTTTTCAACCACAAACTTAGAGTGAAATCTGTGGGAGTTTTTTCAACTACAAACTTAGAGTGGATTCTGTGGGAGTTTTTCAACTACAAACTTCAGACAAGCGAGTGTTACCGCAAGCTGGGCACAACATTACAGCGGCGCGGTAACGATATAACCGGGGCGCGGTAATGGCATTACATGTATGCGGTAAAGCCATTACCACGCCCCGGTCAGCATTTTAGAATTCGGTCAGCACTTTAAAACTTCAGTTTCACACTCGCACCAGCCATAACCCAGATGCCAGGCTGTCTGACGTTGCCCAGGTCATAGTAATGGTGGTTGGTGATGTTGTCAGCCTTTACATATATATTGTATGTAGGCGCAGTCCACTGCAGACGCACATCCACCTTCGTATACGGATGATAACCGTTCATGCGCTCCTGCCAGCGCAGCGCCCACGACGCCGTGAGCTGTCGCCAGATGCGATGGTCAACCTGCAGCGTAGCCTTGTGGCGCAGATACTCCAGCGCGTAGAGCGAACCGTAGACGTCGCCGTCGGTAGAATGTTTCTGATGGATGAACGCATAGCCTGCCTTTATGCGCGTGATGAAGAACTCAGGCAGCAGCTCCTGCAGATGCAGCGCAGCATCTACGGAGTAGCCCATATTGTCGAGCTTGCCGATGTTCATCGCCTGATACTTCTTGCTCTCAGCCGTAGGATACACCCAGTCGATGATGTCCGTACCCTTCGAGTAGAAGCCGCTCAGCAGCGCCTCGAAGCCGTGCGTGCGGTAGCGCGTGCCCACCTTGAACGCCTCGTTCTTCTCCGGACGCAGCGCAATGTCGCCCTGCTGCACCGCATTGTTCGTGTACAGGTCGGTGTACGTAGGCACGCGCAGCGCGCGGTTCCACGAAGCATACACCTTCCACTCGTCGTTCGGGCGGTAGCTCACGTCCACACCCGGGTAGAGGCGGAACTTGCCGTCGAGCGCCGTGTTGCGGTTGGCGAGCAAGCCAGCCGAGAGCGTGAATCCGCCCACGATGACGTTATGCTCGAGGAAGAGACTCGTATTGGTGCGCTCGCCGAGGCGGTTATACTTGCGGTCGGTGCCGCTGATAGACACCCATTTGTCCTCCGGCTGCACATCGCCGTACGCCGTACTCAGGATATGCTCGCGACGCACGTCAACGCCAGCCGCCGTCTTGCCGAGCAGCCACGTAGCATGAGCGTTGAGCGAACCGCCGTAGGTGTCGAGACGGTGATAGTTCTCGCCGGCAGCAGCGCCCTCCTTGCCCTTTATGAGCTGGTAGTGGTCTACATCCTTATGCCAGTAGACCATTGGCGTGAGCACGAAACGGTCGTCAGCCCACGGCTTAATCTCCGCCTGTGCCGACGCCAGAAAACGTCGTGTAGCCTCAAACTGATTGTTGTACTTCGCACTGTAGAACGTAGACGCACCGAAGTCCTGCGACGAGAATCCGCCCTGCCACTGCAGGTCTACGTAGCGCGACTCCCAACGGCCCATGTAGTAGGCACGACGGCGGCGGAAGTCGCTGTTCTCCGTGCCTCCGTCGCTCTGCGTGTAGCCTCCGCTCAGCTTCTGGCGCACCGCACCCGTAGCAAGGTTCACGCTCGCGTCGCCGCCGAACGTGCCGAACGAACCGCCCTCGGCAGCCACCGACACATTGCTCTCGGCGTCCTGGCGCGTAACGATGTTGATGGCGCCGCTGAACGCCGACGAACCGAACACACGTGCCGAAGCACCCTCGAGAACCTCGATGCGCTCAATGTCGGAAAGCGAAACAGGAAAATCGGCAGCGTTGTGACCCGTCTGTGCACTCGAAATATTCATGCCATTCAATAGAATGGTAATCTGGTCGAACGTGCCGCCGTTGATGGAGATGTCCGTCTGTACACCAAAGCCCCCGCGCTGACGGACATCCACGCCCGGGACTAACTTTAAAATGTCGTTGACACTCGCTGCCTCCGCACGCTGAATGTCGTCGCGCGAAATGACAGCCACAATCTTTGCCGACTGCAATGCAGTGAGCGGAGCACGCGAACCCGTTACGAGCACCTCGTCGAGCTTCACCTCCTCGCGGCTCAGCGAGTCGAGAGCCAGAGCCGACGCTACCGGCTTGGTGCTGATGCCCTCTGCCTTGGCGTTGGTGAGCGTAGCCACACTGAGCGTGCAGATGAGCACCTCGCGACCCAAGCAGCTGAAAAGAGCATAGCTGCGGTGCGTGAAGTGCTTGAAATGCAAGGCTCCAGGGCGTGCGTTGAAATTGTTTTTGAACATAAAAAATATAAATTGTTAATGATGATAGGGGTGTTTTGAGCGTGCAAAGTTAATACAAATCTAAGACTGCACAAAAAAACAAGCCTATTAATTTCCCTACAGCTCACCAGTAGCGGAGGTCTCCCGGCCTCCGCAGCACCAAGACCACAACTCGCCAGTAGCGGAGGTCTCTGGCCTCCGCAGCACCAAGGACCGGCTGGCAGATGGCTGGCAGATGCCTCCGTTCCATACAGTATCTTCCAGCCTTTACCGCCCTCATACTGTGACAGTTACGGCGATGCTGGCAGATATGGTAGCTTTTTTCACAAAACATTTTTTATATTAAATCGCAAACGATTCAAATCGTAGGAGGCTACGGCATTAGCTTTCCATCGCTATTCTATAGTTTTGGCACACCAACCTTCTACACTCCGATAGGGATAAAAAAAAACAAACTGCGGTTAGAATTAGCCTCACGGATCATTCTAATCGCAGTATGAAAAGAGTTATGCAAATAATATAAAAAGTACCATTTTTATGAGTGCCGGCGCAGCTTATGGACGCTTGCGCACTGCACGTACGTGGATGAAGTTGTTTCTGTCCTCTGGAGAAGCAGATGCGCCAACCGTATACTTGTATGATGTAGTACCCGGATCGGTGATTGCTGTAGATGTCCAGTAATTGCCCGAGAGCGGATATATGCCATCTACCATATTCGGAGCCTCATCCTGTGCCGGAAGATACCATACCAAATCGCTTTGTGACAATGTTGGCAAGTATAAATTCTGACCATCCTTTGTATTTATAGTAACACCAAAAGGATTCTTCTTAGCACAAGCCGCAGCTGCAAACTCCGTTGGGTTTGTTGGCAATGTCTTGTCGGGCACACCACCCCACGACTCCAACTGGCGCATAATAGTTTCTGCATCACTAATGCCCTCAAAGTTGTATATCTCCCAAGTGTTTTTAAGACCATCTGTTGCACTCGTTGCAGTCGTTAGCTTCGGAACTTTACTGAAATCGACTGTTACTTTCCAAGTTCCAGTCCAAGCATATCCTTCCTGAGTGACATACTTTGTATTACCAAAGATTGTGAAAAGGGCGTGCCAGATACCCATCCAGAATCCCTTTGGCATTGAATATGTAATCTTCATACTCGAATCCCAGTTGAATCCCCAAGGATAATCGGTTTCCTGCTTGCGCTCTACGCCGATGCCGTTGTTCCAAGCCGGACAATACTGCTTAAAGTCGAAAGTGACTGGGGCTGCGTTAGGATAGTCAGCAGGAGTAAGTGTCAACTTAATGTCGCGGTCGGCGTCCGTAATATTTTCCTTAATGAAAACATAGACCTTAATGTCACCGCGTGTTGTACTTGTAAGCTCAGACTTTCCACAATAATCCTTAAGCCAATAGCCATTATCAACCAATCTCTTGATGTCATCATTTCCGAAATTCTCAACAAACGTTACATTTCTTGTATCGTTTGAAACCAGTTTCCAACCATTAGCTCCAAGATTTTCGGCCTTAATAGTGATAGGATAGATCACATAGTGAGCATCCTGCACCTGCGGCTCTGATGTGAACTCAAGCTCATACTCAGGAGTGATAGAGAGGCGATAGGTGACGGTCTTGCCCATCGGCCATTCGGCACCGTTCAGAGAAGCTGTGAGCAGGCGGTCGCGGCCGGAGATGTTGTCGTGGAACATCACTTCGAGCTTGCTGTCTGCACCCAATGTCTGCGGCAGAAGCATGAATGTAGCGTCATCGGCGTTGAGCTTAGTGCCTTCGGCTGTGGTGCTGCCTGTAGCCATGTCGGGCGAAACGGTGTAGCTGGTCGTTGCGTCGTTGAGTGTCCATGCGGATCTCAGCATGTCGTACGTTCCAGAGTTGCGCACGTTGGTAACGGTTACGCTCTTTATCGTGCCGGGCGCCATCGTTGCACCGGTCTTCACGACAACGGCTGTGCAGAGATGCTTGAACTGCAGCGATACCGGAGCGCATACTCCGCCTGCAGGACTTGCGTTGTAGCCGGTGGCAGCCGCTACGAGGTCGCGCTGCTTTGAGAGTTCTGCCGGAACGGTGTACTTTATGGTTGTCTTGTTTACGTCTTCTGAAGGCTTGACCGGCGATTCGTCAAGCTCTGCATCTATAGGAGCCCATGCAAGGAAGCGGAGCGATCCGTTGTCGGGCCAGTAGTATATCGACGAAGAGGGTTGCCAAACGTCGCCCTGCTTGGTGGCTACCTCGTTCATGTAGTATCGTGGAGCAATGTTACCGTCAGACTTCTTCAACTGCGCTACGACGTTGAACTGGTCGTACATCGTGGTCTGCATGGAAGCACGTGTGGCATGCTTGGCAGCGGCTTTGCCTATTCCGTCGCTTACGACAGCACGCACGCAGAGGGTGTCGCTCGATTCTGATGAGCGTAGCACATAACGGTCGGTGGTTATCGCTTCGTTTGCGGCTGCGGCGCGTGTGCCGTTGCCAGAATCAGAAATACCGAAGCAGATATTGTCTGTTGTGCTGTAATCAGTGTGTTCGTACGGCACATCGCTGCTGCATGAAAAGAGTGTCACCGACAGGAGCACAGCAGCCATGCCTGCTGTCATGTTTAATATATTTATTCCTTTCATATTCGTTCGTATTAAATGGGTTAATTGGTTTTAAGAGAAAAGAGCGGGTGTAAGGGGGAACTGTGCGTTCCCCCCACACCTGATGTGTTAGATGTTCACAGATGTGTCTTTTCGACGCATCGTGTGTTAGTTGTTTCCTACTATTACATGTTCATGTCGATTGCGTCGCCCCAAGCGTCCCATCCGTTCACGTCAGCTGTGAATACGATCGGGCAGAGTGCGCCGTCAGGATTGATGTTCTGTGATGTGAACTCAGCCTTGAACTGGTAGCTCTTGCCAGACTCCATCTGCATCTTTGTGAGGGCAACAGTGTGGGTGTAGGTGTCAACAACGCCGTTGTGTGCACGCTCCAATTTGAATGTTACATTGTAAGCCTTGTCTGCCGGAATCATGTACTTGTGACCTGTTGTGTAAGTTGCGCTCTGAGCGAATGCTGTTTCTGGAGCGTCGTTGAACAGAAGGGCTGCGTCGCCTGAAGGTTCCCATACCAACTTACCTGCGTTAGCATCAATGAGCTGTACAGTACCCTCTGTGCAAGCGTTTGTGATCTTTACGTCCTTTACGGTGAGCAAAGAGCCGTCGTCCATATCGTTCACGAAGTTGAAACGAACGCGTGAAAGCATGTGGTTGAATGTCAGATCGACAGCAGCCGGACATGCATTGCCTTCCCATGTCACGAGACCCTTGTCTTTGGCAGCCCAGAGAAGGTCGGTATCGCCTCTACCGTTGTTGAACTGAACCTTGCCGTAGTCCTGGTAGTTGGCAGGAGCTTCTACCATATCGAATGCATCAGCCGGAGCCACAGCTACGAAGCTGTACTGATAGCCTTTCTCCCAGTAAACCGGTACGCCATAAGACCATGCGCCGCCAGCCTTGGTAACCTGTGTGCCAACGAACGGCTTGCCGATCTGGTTGTCCTTCTTCATGATACCCCAAACCTGGAAGTCGGTGAGGTTAGCGGTTGTCAAGTCTGTCGCACGTGTGCTGTTATTTACAAAGCTCTTGAACTGAATGCCGTTCTGATTCTTAGCTACCTCTACAGTCTCGTCGTTGCTACATGAAGCAAACAACATACCTATTGCTGCCAAACCGATTAAAAATAGATTCTTCTTCATAATGATGTAGTTTAAATTAGTAAATAAAGTTATATGAAAAGTTTAGTTGTAAACCATGTACAGTTTCTACTTGAGCGGCGTAGCGCTACTTGAGCGGCATGTCTACGTCCTCGAACTCGCCCCATCCGTCTACGTTTACGTCGAAGCCCGATCCGCCGTGCTTGCCGTCCTCGTCAGAGATCTCGATGCCCTTCACTACGATTACGCCACCTTGCGGTTGCTTTGCAATCTGGTCGCTCACGTCGAAGTAGAAGTTCTTTATGATGCCGTTCTTCAGTCGCACCTCGAGGTTGAGCGCGTGGCTGCGCGGTGCTCGTGTAGAAGTGTAGTAGCCGTTAGGATAGTCGGGCACTCCGAACGATGCAACTATAGCCTGTGCTCCCCATTGCTGCAGCGTGCAGTCGTAAAGCAGCGTTGCTGCCTCGGCTGATGTTCTGCCGCTGTTGAGGTATACGGCTGACGCCATTCCGGAGAGTGCTCCGCGCACCAGACCTACGTATTGCAGACCCTTGCTGAACTCGTAGCGAACGAGATACTTGAACACGAGCGGATGCATCGTGACCGGCATCACCGTCTCCTCCACCGTGCGCTCCGATGTGTACTCCTCGTTGAAGTTGCCGTAGAGCATGTCGGGCATTGCCACCGTAGGCTCCTTGGCGTCGGTCTGTTTCTGGAACGGATTGCCGAGGAACGAAGCTCGTGTGCGTGTTCGGGTTGTAGCCTTGGCTGCTGCGTACGAGTACATGTCGTCAAACACGATATACTCGGTGTCGTTGTTGTAGAACAGCAGCTGGTGCTTGCCCGGTCGGAGACCTACTACGTCGCCCTGAGCCGGCATGTTGATCATGTCGCTCGGTCCGAGAGCCGGGAAGTCGTGCATTCGGAGACCGGCGGGTATGAGCGGTCTGAGGTCGTCGTATTGCATACCATAGGTGTCGACCCATGCAGAGAAGTTCTTCCAGTCGGTGCTTCCGTCGCTGCGTATCTCCCACTCCTGCTGATATGTTGCCTCTACACGGAACTTGTACTTAGGAGAATGAGAGTCGTGGTCGAAACACAAATCCTTGTGCTCGCAAGATGACAATGCTGTCATGGCAACCAGAGCAAACGCCGTTGCGATTCTCGTAACATTGCGTTTAAATATGACCTTAATCATTTGTCGCCTCCTTTCTTCTTATTGTTGTAGTTTCCATGTCCCAAGAGCCATACGAGCGACACCTCAGCCTTTGTAGGGCCTACCCAGTGGCGGTTCTTCGTGGCTTTCCACACGTAGTGTCCGTCCAGCGGCTCGTACTCGTAGTAGCGTCCGCCCATGTATCCTGCCACAACACTGAAGTCGATGTTCAGGCGCTTTGCTATCGGCAGCGAGTAGCCGTATTCGGCTCCTACTGCGTAGCTTGCGCGGTCCCAAAGTGTTCCGCCGGGTATGCCTGCCATGTATCCCTTTCCGCCGAGCTCAAAGTCGTAGGTGAACGCCTGTGCGTTGATGCCGAGGTGGTGTCCCTGCAACGGCTTCACCTTCGATGCCTTGCCGAACCACTTGCGCAGCGAGATACCTCCGCCGTAGATGCGCCAGTAATTGTGGTGATGGTTGTTGTTCCACCATGCGTACATCCAGTCGGCTGCTATCGACCAGCGCTTTCCGAGCGAGAACTCCATACCTATGTTCGGTACGCCGAGCGCGTCGTAGAGCATGTTGGTCTTGATGGCGAGGTAAGCGTTGCGGCGCTCAGGCTCAGGTGCGGGCACCTCTACTTGCGGCTCCTGTGTTACAGGCTCTTCCGGAACAATCACTTCTGCCTTTTGGTTGTCTACCACGGTTGGCTTCTGCTCGATGTAGACAGATATGAGGCTGGCGTTGCGCACTGCGGGGAAGAACTCGCGCAGCATGTAGTTCCATGTGCGTCCGTAGTTGAGGTCCATGAGGCGCTTCTTGCGGCTGTCTATCAGTACTCCCTTCGAGTTGTATGTGAACTCATCGGTCTCGCGTATCTGGTGCAACACCTCGTCTCTGTACGGCATGTCCGACTTCTCTACGAAGTAAGCCAGCTTCTGCCACATCTCCGAGCACTCGCACTTCGACACTATTGCGTCGGGCAGCTGCACTCGCTCGCGAACGTAGCGCTCCATGTTGGCGCAGCGTCTTTCGGTGAGACGCTGGTTGAGAAGAGGTCCACCTTCGGGCGATGCCGAGCCGCAGAATTTCACACTGGTCAGCTCCAAGGTGCTGTCTTTCTGCACGTCAGTAAGGAACTTGACTATTTCTGCGAGACTTGCTGCGTTGTCACCGAAGTTAGGATTGAGCACGCTTGATGCCACCGGGAATCTTACGCAGACTTCCTTTGTATATGTCTGGGCTGACATATCGTTGCCGCAGAACAGTATTAATAGTGCAAATACAAGTCGTTTCATAAGCAACTCCTTTTTGTTGTTTAGTTTATATATGTTGGAATGTCTATCGGTTGGTTTGGAAAGACTACTCCTTTTTAGTTATTCAGTTTGTAAGGTTCCCCTCAAGAAGGCGGTTTCGAGAGAATACAATTTCTCCGTCGTGTGCCAGTAACTCCTTTTGGGGTTTGTTTTTTGATTTTGGGTTTTGTGTGGAAGGCTATCTGTAGCGAAAGCCGCTCCTGTTTCGTTTTTGTATTTTCGTCAGTTTGCGTCGTTGATTGCGTCAGTTTGAAATTTATCGTTTTTGTCAGTTTGCATCGTCTTGGTTTCTCTTTTCGTCTGTTTGCGTCGTCGTCTTGTCTGTGTCGTCAGTTTGCTTCAATAGCAAATGCTGTTTGTATCTGTGATAAACCTCTTCTTTTGAAAAGAATTAGTTTTTCAATTGCGAATTTAGAGAATGTTTTTATAACTTCCAAACATTTCTCAAGAAAACTTTACGTTTTTAACATTATTCAACACATTCCATAATTAAACACAAAATACGTTATAAGTAAAAAAACGCATAAAAACTAACACTTTGACCTACATTATGTAATTAAAACCAGCCATTTTACTTTCACACACTATTTTCTGCTTTTATTACATACCGTTTAGTGTCAATATGTCAAAAAAATAGACTACAATTTGTAAGCAGCATACACTATGTAGTTTCCGTCGCCACGCAACGTGACGCTCTCGCCAAGCGCCTCGTTGAGCGTACCCTGCCAGAGTGCGGAGAAGGCATAGGGCTGCCAGCGCAGTCCGTCGCCGTCGATCTGCGTGCATGAGAGATTGAAGATGCTTATCTGCTGTCCGGCGAAAGTTCTTATTGCGGTTTCGCCCGCAGCCGGGATGAACACACCGTAGTCGGTGAGCATCAGGGCGTCTACATGCAGCTCGCGGCGGTAGAAGTCGAGCAGCGAGATGTTGCCCAGCGTGTGGTCCTCGCGCTTGCCCGTTGCTCCGACGTAGGCAATGCGGCGGCAACCGCGCTCCGTGCAGAACCGCGTAGCCTTCGTAAGGTCGTTGTAGTCCTGCTCCTCCACCTTATATATAATGTCGGCATGCGCCGCACGAAACTCCGCCGACATCGAGTCGCAGTCGCCCACTATAGCCGTCGGCTTGTAGCCACGGCGTACGAGTTCCTCGCCTGCCGAATCGCATGCCACAAGCATCAGTGCACGCTCCATCACGGCAAGCGGAACGGGATGCGTAGGGAAGTCGCCGCCGGCTACTATCACGGCGTCGAAGGCGTCGGGTTGAAGCGACGCAAGAAATTCTGTGTTGTCCGAAGTGGCAGTCGCCGAATCAGAAGTAGCCTTTATTGTGTCTGAAGGATTGTCCATAATTATCGTGTATTTCCCAGCCGACGTTATCTGCCGGCTGAACATGTATGTTTCGACGGACAAAAGTACGAAATAAATGTGAATTTGTTATGGATACGCTTGTGCCTCTTTACATTTTTCTTTAAATTTGCGACAGACAATCAAACTATTAACCCGCTATGGCTGAAGACCCGAACACTCTACACGTACTGAATCAGCAGCGCAACTGGGACACGCTCTACTTCTACCAGAAGTCGGATGTGGTGTATCAGCTGGCGTTCGCTTTCTGCGACCGCTTCATTCATTTATACAAAGACCGAACGCGCGACCAGGTGATTCAGGCGGCACGCTCCTGCAAGCAGAACATCGTCGAAGGTTTGGCTGACGGTGTGGCATCGACGGAGATGCAGCTGAAGCTGCTCAACGTGGCACGCGCCTCGCTGAAGGAGTTGCGCGAAGACTTCGAGGACTATATCAAGTCGCGCCACCTGCAGTTCTACGCTGTCGGTGAGCAGCGCTATGCCGATATGCTCGACTACTGCCGCCACCACAACCGCCTGCCCGACTACGCTTCGTTCTTCCAGCAATGGAGCGACGAACAGATGTGCAACTACGCCATCACGCTCTGCCATTTCATCGACAAGATGATGATGTCGTTTCTGAAGAAGCTTGAGCAGGAGTTCATCACCGAGGGTGGCATCAAGGAGCGCATGCACCGCGCCCGCACCGCCTACCGACAGCAGCAGGACGCACGCCTGAAGCAGCTGGAGGAGGAGCTGCCACGCCTGAAGCAGGCTCTCGCCGAAGCGCAGGCGGAGGCTGCAAAATGGAAGGCAGCCTTCGAGGATATAAAGCAAAGAGCGCTGAAGGCGTATTATAGGCAGGAGGCAGAGATAAAAGGGCTGAAGGAAAAGCTCGACAGTCTGGAAGGAAGCAAGGAACTTTAGAGAGGCAAGGAGAGCTAGGAGAGCTAGGTTGGCTAGGAGCTCTAGGTTTCCTAGAAAGCCTAGAAAGCCTAGAGAGCCTAGAAAACCCTAGAAAGCCCCCAGCCCCCTAAAACAAAAAAGATGCCCTAGGTTTCCCTAGAGCATCCAGATGAGTTATGCCTTTTTCGCAAGGCCCTTCCACTTTATGTATCCCATGACCGCTATCACGACATACAGGCCGTACAACCCTGCCTTGAACGGTATGCCTTTCACCACATACAGATAGCAGCAGACCACGTCTACGGCTATCCAGAACAGCCACTGCTCTACGTACTTGCGCGCCAAAGCCCACAAGCCGACAAAGCTGAGAGCGTTGGTGAACGCGTCGAGCAAGGGCACGGTGCTATTGGTGTAAGCCACGAGAACGTAATAGGTAGCAGCCCATGCGAGGAGGAAGAAGCCGAGCGTGCGCAGGATAAGACGGCGCGGGAAGAACGTTATCGGAAGCTCTTCGGAAGAACCGCCTGCAGCATCTACTGCTTTATCTGAGCCTGCAACATCTACTGCTTTATCTGAGCCATCGTCTTCAAGAGCTTTATCTGAGCCTGCTGCCCCCGAAGCCTTACGCTTCAGCATCCGCTTCCATTTCGCTCCGAACTTCCACACGGCGTAGCCGTATATCGCAGCCAGCGTGTAGTAGACAGCCATGCCAGCGTCGCCGTAGAGTCCATGGCTCCAGTAGAGGTAGATGTCCATAGCGGGCATCACGATGCCCACAACCCAAAGCGCTATGCTCGCACGGTATTCGAGGACGAGATAGATTAGCCCGAGTATTGTCGTTACAATGTCGAGCCAATGAGTGGAGAGAAATTCAGTCATAACAATTAAAAAAAACAGCCCCTCCCGACCTCCCCATCGGGGAGGAGAGAGAGGATTGAATTATTAATTACAAAAATGTATCACTTTGCCCTGCAACCTTTTAAAAAAGAAACAAAGCATGTATCACTCTGCCATGCACCCTTTTTAAAAAGAAACAAAGCATGTATCACTCTGCCATGCACCCTTTTTAAAAAGAAACAA
>ERZ1034730.619-NODE-619-length-12165-cov-7.047729_pt1 | contig 12165 bp, 10 predicted proteins | sample MGYA00520650_ERZ1034730 | MGnify/ENA primary metagenome ERZ1034730 (study PRJEB33766, sample SAMN09781702) | gut metagenome | biome: gut microbiome | host: Homo sapiens | place: Madagascar | study: EMG produced TPA metagenomics assembly of the PRJNA485056 data set... | reverse complement strand
AAGCTGGGCGAAGTCATCAGATTCGGAATCGTAGGCGGACTGGCTACGGTGCTGCAATATGTCATCTATCTGGCTATGATGCCGGTGCTGAACCATTTCATTCCACAAATGGGTGATCACAGTCTGGCTACCACAGCCAACACCATCGCCTACATCGTGAGCTTCATCTTCAATTTCATCGCCAGCACCCGATACACCTTCAAGGTGAAGGCAAATGCCAAGCGAGGTGCCGGCTTCACCCTCTCACATGTGGTAAACTATACGATGCAAACCGTCTGCCTCAACCTCTTCGTTGGTCTGGGGCTCGCCAAACAATGGGCGATGATTCCTACCCTCTGTATCTGTATCCCCGTTAATTTCCTATTAGTAAGATTCTTCCTGAAGAAATAAAAGAATCTCCGAAAACCCGAAAGAGAAAGACAAAGAAAGACTAAGAGAAGATTCCTCTCAAAACTTGAAAGAGAAAGAAATAGAAAGATATGAAAAAGATATTCGATATTTTCAAGATCAAGAAAGAAGAAAGATGGCTCGCCCTGGGCATTTTTCTGGCGCTTGCCGTTCTGAATGGTGTAGTGATAGCCCGCTATGCCAGTCATTTCACCCTCATCACGGATGATTATTACAAGAATTTCATCCGCCACTTCTGCGTATCGGGCTTCGACCCGCTTACCTACTGGGTATTGAGCGACTGGAATGCAGCATACAATGTATATCGTCATCCGCTGCTCGCCTTCTATATGTATATTCCTTACCTCATCAATGTGGGTCTGATGAAACTCACAGGCTACAACTGTGCCCTTTTCATCGCGGTAGTCATCCAGATATTCTGCGGATTCTATGCCACCCTCTTCCTGAAAAGAATCTTCCGGGAGGTGATGGATCTCGACAAGACGGCATCTCATATCCTCACCCTGCTGTTCTTCTCCTTCGGATATGTGATGGTCACCTGCATCGTGCCCGACCATTTCGTCATCTCCATGATGCTGCTCATCCTGGCACTCTACGTATCCGGTCTCAGAATGAAACATCACCATCCGCTCAAGATATGGCAGAGCGTGGTATATTTCATCCTTACAGCCGGCACATCGCTCAATAATGGATTGAAGATTTTCTTTTCTGCATTCTTCGTAAACGGAAAGGGATTCTTCCGCCCTAAGCATCTTCTCCTGGCAGTCATTCTGCCAGCAGCCCTGCTGTGGGGATTCTGCAGATGGGAATACCGCGTCTTCGTATGGCCTAACGAGATGGCACGCAAGGAACTGAAAGCCAAGAAAGCGGCTGAGAAGAAAGCCAGACAGGAGCGTATGGCACAGATCAAGCATACCCGTGATTCGCTGACAAACGACTCTATCAAAAGAGGCTTGAAGATTATCTCTGCTCAGGAGATAGCCCAGAGAGCCAAGAACGACGGCATCCGGAAGGCAAAGGAACTGGCTAAGAAAGAAGCCAAAAAGAAAAGGGGTCCTAAGCAAGGTGCCCCTATCATGAAAGGTGAATTCATGAACTGGACGGATGCTACAAGCTCCCGCACACAGTCGATCATCGAAAATCTGATGGGCGAATCTATCCAGCTGCATCAGGATTATGTGCTGGAAGATGAATTGCGCCATCGCCCGATGTTCGTGAAATACCGATACGCCATCAATTATGTGGTAGAGGCAGTCATCATGCTGCTGTTTGTTGCCGGCATCTGGGCGGGCAGAAAGAGCAAGTATCTCTGGCTGGTGATGTCGTATTTCGGTCTAGATATGATGCTGCATATCGGACTCGGCTTCGGTCTCAACGAGGTATATATCATGGCGGGGCACTGGATATACGCCATTCCGATAGCCATCGGTTTCCTTCTGAAGCAAAACCGACAGCAGCAAACCCGACAGCGCTACAACAGCTGTTTAAAGGGCGTATTGCTCGTTCTGGGACTGGCGCTGCTGATATACAACGGTATTCTGATTATCGGTTATTTCTGCTAAGTTAAAGATTAAGCACGCTTATTCTCATCTAAGTCTGAGATTAAGCGTGCTTATTTATTTGAAGTCTGAGATCAAGCGTGCTTATCTCTTCCAGTCATCTTGCGACATCTGCGAGCCATCGCCTTGAAGATGCTGGAGAAATTACCATATCTCAGATTCAGAAAGAGTTCTTCCAGGGAGCGTGACATCTTGATGAATGGGTGGCCCCAGGCATTGATTCTGTACACCCGCTCCTTGAAATCTACGTTTTCCACCACATATTTAGGATGTTTCAGCGGGAACTCCAGTTCATGGCGCTTCATGGTGAAGATTCTGCGATAAGCCTTCGGAGTCGTCTTCATACTGCCCGAGAAATGGGTGGAGTCATCAGAGAGTCCCAGATTATTGATGAGATTCCTGCATGGCATGATGGCAAGGCTGGAATTCAGCAGCATCGAAGCCCAGAAGATGCTTTCATAAAACTCCTTTCCACTATGAGCATGATCCCTACACATCGGGATGAAGTCCTTACGGAGTCCACGCTGGCGAACCACCGATTCCAGCTGTCGCATCGCCTGCTTATCGCGCAGAAAGGCATAGTCTCCCTCCCATTTATCCACCACACGGCGCCACGAAGCCCATCCCCAGATAGAGAAGACTGAAGTAAAGAAATAGCTGTCCTCGCAGTCGGGTGTCACCTCATCTTCATTGAATCCGGCAATCATGGCAATACGCTCATCGTGCTCGTAGCGGTCGAGCATCTCCTTGCAGAAAGGGAAGAATGATTGCGAAGGCACATCGTCATCTTCCAACACGATACACTTATCCACAATCGAGAAAGCCCATTTCTGGGAGAGATATTCCGAAGGATCACATCCCTGGTTCTTGGTCTGATAAGAACGATGCACCTCACACTCCCAATCAATATTCTCATCAGACGCTATCTGCCGGCATGCCTCGATACCCGGCACATCCCGCTCACCTCTTGCTCCATCCTGATAGAGGAACAACTGGGCAGGACGAGCCTTCTTCACCTCGTCAAACACTTTCTGGAAATTGTCGGGACGATTGAAGAAAAGCATCAATACGGCGACATCAATCTTAGCTGGCTGTTTCATATCTATGATATTCGTTAACTATACACAATTGTCGGAATCTATCATCATCCGATTTTTGGAGACAAAGATAACCTAAAAAGCAGACAATGCCAAATAAACCGCCACAAAAAAACAGCCGGAATGAAATATTTCCTCATTTTTCTTCCCACAATCAATTTTTTACACTAACTTTGCAGCCAAATAAGAATAAAACGATGAAGAATATTTTTAAAATCAAGAAAGAAGAAAGGATTCTTGCAATAGTTTCGATGCTGGTATTCGCAAGCTTGAATGCCGTGCTGATCCATTCCTATCCTGCTAACTTTTTCAAGGCTGGCAAACTGGGATTTTGGAGTATTTTCTACAAGCATTTCACGGTATCCGGTTTCGATGCCTACTCGTATATCTTTCTTTCCAACGAAAAGATATACTTTGAGTTGTCACGCCATCCGCTCTTTGGCGCCCTACTCTATCCCGGAGCCTGTCTCAACGACTGGCTGATGGGCTGGACTCATCACAACTGTGCCACCTTCATCATGGCAGTGATGCTCGTCATCAGCGCCACTTTCTCTGCCGTATTCTTCTTCCGCATCTGCCGGGAGCTCATCCAGCTATGCCGGTTGGATGCCTACATTCTCACGGCATTCTTTTTCTCCTTTGCCTCCATCATGCTCACCACGATGGTACCCGATCATTTCTGCTTTTCCATGCTCTGTCTGCTGGTCAGCATCTATATGGTGGGAACCTGTATGGCGCAGGGCAAACAGCTCAAGGCATGGCAGGCTAGTCTGCTGTTCCTTACCACGGCAGGAGTATCGCTGAGCAATGGCGTAAAGACCGGCATCATGTCGCTTTTCAGTAATGGCAGAAAGGTATTCTCCCCCCGATTCTTTGCCATCGCCTTCATCCTCCCGCTCCTCATCATGGGCGGCAGCTTTTACTATCAGAACGAATACATCGTCAAGCCTCAGCAGGAAAAAGGCAAGGAGATAGAAAGAAAGCTGATGCCGAAAAGACCCGATATTGCCCAGAAGAATGCCGTTCACGATGCGTGGATGGATGCTCATCGAGGCAAATCGGTATCCGATATGCCATTCCTGAAATGGACCGATGTTTCTACCCCACGAATGGAATCCATCGTAGAAAACCTCTTTGGAGAAGGCATCCAGCTGCATCAGAAGGAACTACTCAAAGACCTGAGCGTATCGCGCCCAACCTTTATCCGATACGATTGGGCCATCAGCTACCTCTTCGAAGCATTCGTTTTCCTGCTCTTTGCAGCCGGTGTTTTCTACAGCAGAAACTCCCGTCTGATGTGGATGTGCCTGAGCTGTGCGGCATTCGATGCCTTCCTGCACCTGGTGCTCGGTTTCGGACTCAACGAGGTATATATCATGGCAGCCCACTGGATGTTCGTCATCCCATTCACCATGGGTTATGCATTCAGAGAGGCTCAACCCAAACTGGCAAATGCGATGAGAGGAGTCACTCTCTTCCTCGCCATCTACTTCTGGGCATACAATGCCACATTAATCATCACGCATTTCTTATAATCCGGGGAGAGATCTCATACGGGTCTCCCGATAAAAATCTAAAGAATATGGACTTTTACAAAGAAATCAAAGAATATAGCCAGCAGAATCTGCGGGCATGCCAACTCAAGCAGCTGGCTATTCTGGAAGAAATAGACAAAATCTGCAAGCGCCACAAGATAGAATACTGGCTGGATGGCGGTACCCTGCTCGGAGCCGTACGCCATGACGGTTTCATACCTTGGGATGACGATATCGATATCGGAATGTCGCTGGAAGATGAAAAACGATTCGAGGAGATTGCCCCCAAGGAACTGCCCGACTGGCTCTATCTGCAGACCCCCCAATCGGATCCGGGAAGCAAGGAGCCTATCACGAAGATCCGCGACTGCAACTCTCTCTATATCGAACAGGGCGACGATTTCTGCCAGCCTTATGTAAAGGGAATCTTTGTGGATATCTTCCCTTTTGTGGATTATCCAGACATTCCCCGTTCGTGGATCAAGACCTTGACAAAAGGTATCTCCAAGAGTTATTCTATCCTGAACCACCGACACACTTACTCTCTGCGTTCCTTTGCTGAGTTCTTCTATTTCGGAGGCAAGTATTGTCTGTGCAGTGCATTATGGAAGGTAGTAGGCTTGTTCGGAAAGAAGACCCGTTATTCTGATGTTCCTTTCCTGAATGGCCGAGGCATCTCATTCGACAAGAAGGCTGTCAAGCCATTGGGTACCATCAAGTTTGAGGGCAAGGAATTCCCTGCACCATGCAATCCCGATTCCTACCTCACCGACCTCTATGGCGATTACATGAAGATTCCACCAGTAGAAAAGCGCGAGTTCCATTCGATATTCATCCTGCCGGAACTAAGGAAAAGGAGTTAAGAAGTTAAGGAGTTAAAGGAGTTAAGACGTATGTCTTGTTGTTAAAAAACTACACAAAAAGCAGCACGCCCTGGGCTAGGAGCTTCTGCCCTTTCAGGGCGTATTGCTTCTGGTTCTTTGTGGCCTTTCAGGGCGTGTTGCTTCTGGTTCTTTGGACCTCAGCCCGTTCTTAAGCCACATGCAAAAACTCAATCTATCATTTACTGCAAAGCCTGGATGGTATGAGCCAGACCATCCTTTAATAATGTAATCGGCTTCCAGCCCAGAGCTTCCAACTTATCCGTAGCAAAAACAGCCTTGGTAATAGGAGTGGTATTGCCATGACTGGCATCATCGGGAATATCAAAAACCACCTTTCTGCCAGCCAGATCAGCAACAGTTTCTGCCAAGGTTCTGATGCTTACATTCGACTCCTCATTGGCTATATTATACGCCTCACCGTTCCCGCCCTTCAGCAGGATATAGAGCAGCGCCATCGCACAATCCACCACATAAGTCCACGAACGGAACGCCTCTCCCTTGCTCTTCAGCACGATATCCTCGCCACGCAATACATTGCGGATAAACTGGGCATAGACACGATTATCGCTCTCTGTAAAGAACGGACCATAGATATGGCTCGGACGGGCGATGGACACCTCGATGCCATACTGATGGGCATAGCAGATACAAAGCGTCTCAGAAGCACGCTTTGCCGAAGGATAACACGCCCTCACCGTAGTAGGATCGATATACCCGCTATAGCTTTCTTCAAAGACACGACCGTCGCCCTCGCCATATACTTCACCGGAAGATACATAGACCAGCTTCTTCAACCCGTGCTGCAGTCCAAAACGCAGCAGATTATCCACGCCGAAGATATTAGACTTCATCACTCCCACCGGATCCTCGCTATAGAGCTGTGGACAGGCACCGCCGGCAGCATCCACGATATAATCGAAAGAGATATCCACCGACAAGGGAGCCGTAACATCAAAAGGAAGAAAATGATAATGTCCGGAATCAAGATACGCCGAAAAGCGCCTGTTAGCCCGCTCTTCGTTACGACCCGCAGCATAAACCTGATAATCCAGTTCCTCATGCTGCATCAGCATATCAACCAGACAGCCACCAATCAATCCAGTAGCGCCCAGCACCAGGATATTCTTGCCCGAAAGCTGCTGCCATGGCAGCTCAAACGCAGCCAAAGCCGCCTTTACATCTTCATTATATAGATTTGTCTGTTTCATCCTACTATCTATTTCCTTCTATTATCTATTTCAACTTATATCGGCAGAGCCTATTATCTATTTCAGCCACTCATCCTTGGTGGTATGCTTCAATGCCTTAAACAGCTCCACATCCTCCGTCTGGGTAAGCTTCAATCCGTTTTTCTCAGATCCCATCACCAGGTGCTGGTTATCCACTCCCAGCTCAGCCATCAAGGTACAGGATGCCACCGTGCCGTCAATACCCTTGGCATCAGCCTCGGCGTGCGCCTTCAGCAAAGTGCCGAGAGGATAGGTATGGGGAGTCTGAGTGCGAACCAGCCGCTCGCGTGGGATGTCGATATTCTTCACACAGTCATCCACCTTCTGCATGATAGCCTCCTTGCAGATCATACCCGTAATGGCATAACCATACTTTCTGCACTTCTCGATATTCTCGGTAATGATGCGCTCTGCCACCAGCGGGCGCACACCATCGTGTACCAATATGATATCATCCTCTGCACATCCGGCATCGCGCAAGCCCCACAAACCATTGCGGATGGAGTGCTGATTGCTGTCACCACCCTCGAAGATCCACTTCAGCTTGGTGATGTTAAACTGGTTGGCATACGCCTGCAGTACCACTTCCCATCCCTTGAGGCACACCACGCAGATGGCGTCTATCTGAGGATGGCTCTGGAAAGCCTGCATGGTATAGATGATAACAGGAATGTTATCAATCGTCATAAATTGCTTTGGGATATCCTGTCCCATACGGTTACCAACACCGCCTGCAGTTAATAATGCAATATTCATAAAGTTCGTATTTTAAGATTGTCTATTATATTGAATGTTATTATATGAGAAGATCAACGGATAGCAGAAGGCACGTATCTTTGCCATCAAGCCCCGCTGATGCTTGCTGTAGTATATCCTGTCACCATGCTTCAGACAGAGGAAGCAGAGGCAGAAGAGTGCCAGCAGATTGTGATGCAGCATGTAATAGCTCATGCGATGTGCCAGCGCAAACTTCGGCTCCTGGGTATGCTCATATATATAGGTATAGAGCATCTGCCAGTTGGGCTGCTGCTGCAATCTGCGATAATTGGCGATGCCATAGAGGTAAGGCTGATAGGTAGGGCGGGCATCCACCTTCTTGCCTGCCTGCTTCAGTTCCTCATGACAGGCAGAAGCCAGATTCGTGCGATGCCAGTTCAGTGGTTCATCTACCATTACGATACCGCCGTGCAACTGGGCGCAGATGGCAAGACTCCAATCGTACATGATGTTCGGCAGCCAGTATTCACTGGTCTGGATAAACTCCCTGCGGAGCAGCATGGTATGTCCGGCAAATCCGCAGAAGAGCAGCGCCTCCAGGCAGTACTGAGGATTCACAAGATGCGTATGCTCCCTGTCGGCACCACGCAGATGGGTAGAAAAACAGATGTCATGATTGCCGATGGCAGCCACCTGCTTCTCTATCTTGGTAGGAAACCAGACATCATCCTGATCGCTGAAAGCCACAAAATCGCCCGTTGCCTTCATCGCAGCCGACTTGAAGTTCTGATTGAATCCCAGATTGCTGGCATTGCGCGAGAAATGTATGATAGGAAACTTCTCGGCATAGGCTGTGCATATCGCCACCGTATCATCCGTAGAACCATCATCCTGGATGATGATCTCCTTCAGGGGATAGGTCTGCGAGAGTATGGAATCCAACTGCTCCCTGATATATTCGGCACCATTGTAGGTGCCCATGATGATTGAAACTGTCTTATCTGTATTCATCCTTTATTCTGATTTATTCTGCTTATCGCTGATATTTCAGCTTTATTCATATGAACCCATCAAGGTTACTTCTTTCCCATTTTCTTCTTCACGAAAGCCATACACTCCTTCAGAATGGCGGCACCGGCAATACGCATCACCAGATAGTACAGCACAACAGCCATCAGAATGCGGCAAAGCAGGAGCAGCCACAGATTGTGGATAGACTGCGTGGCGAAATAGGTAGCCGTCATCACCGCCAGGGCTGCCAGCGCAAACGGCAGGATATCCTTCAGGAACATCCATACCCGATAGCCTATCAGGCGACGGGAGAAATACTGCCATACGAACAGCCAGATGATGTTCAGCAGCACGTAGGCGATGACCATCGTGCGGATGCCCCAATGCCATATCAGAATCATCGTCAGAATCTGAACCACACCCAGGGCAAAGGTCACCCCAAAATAAGTACCCGACTTACCGTTGCTCACCACCAGACTCGACATGAGCTGGCTCATCGGAATGATGGCACCACTCACACAGAGAATCTGCAGCAGGAAGGCACTCGCCAGCCATTTCTCGGTGATAGCCAAGACGATAAACTCCCTAGCCACCATTCCAAATCCCAGCATCAGCGGGAAGGTGATGAATGCCGTGAAGCGGATCAGCTTGCGCAAGGCTTCCAACTGGCGTCCAGGCTGCTCACGAAGATCTACCAGCACAGGCTGAGCCACCGAATCCACCATTCCCTGTATCACGCTGTAAGCCTTGAAGTTCCACTGCGAAGCCTGGTTGTAATTACCCGTATCATGCGCCGTGAAGTAATGACCCAGCAGGATATTCAGCACATTGTTGTTGATATGCGTGGTGATGGTGGAAGCCAGCAGTTTGCAGCTGAACTTGAACATCCTGCGGATAGGTTCAAAATCGAACCGCAGACTCGGGCGCCACGGAGAATAATGCCAGAACAGTGCCGTATTCACGATGCTGTAAACGATGGTCTGGGTAGCCAAAGCCCAATAAGACATGCCGCAAAACGCCATGATCACTCCTACCACACTCGAAAAGAGCGTGGCGATGATGCCCGACTGCGCCCTCTGCTTCACCATCATGTGCTTGAAGAGATAAGCCGACTGAGCCGTACAGAGGCTGGAGAATAACAGCGACAGGAATGCATACCGGCAAAGAGGAACCAGTGCCGGAGTATGATAATAGCCCGCTATCAGAGGGGCACAGAGAAAAAGTACCAGGTATAGAAAACCACCTACAGAGATATTAAACCAGAATACGGAGTTATAGTCATTATCTGTAGGTTCCTTGATATTCGTGATAGCCGTGATGAAGCCCGAATTCTGCAAGGCATTGGCTATCAGAGAAAAAACAGTAATCATGGCGATCATACCATAATCGCTTGGCGACAACAGTCTGCCCAGGACGATGCCGAATATCAGTCCGATAACCTGCATCGCCCCATTGTTCATGGCTCCCCAGAAGAGCCCCTTTGCTGTTTTTTCCTTTAATGTTTCTGCCATTTAAATTTATTTTTTCTTGCTAAAACCATGCGAACTAGCGCTTGAAGAGACTCCTCACCACAAACCAGGTATGCACCAGAACCGTGGTGACAATGCCATAGTTGCTGCGCATCACCTCGAAACGCTCCTTGAGCGAAGCCTTGTGGTTCTGCACCGACATGCCGCCATCCAGATAGTTGGTGATGACTGCATGCAGATTGCGCAACGGAAGATGGCGCTGCTGAGCCGCCTTCATGATGCGAATGCACCAATCCACATCTGCCGAAAGGCGATAGTGAAGATTATAATGGATTTGGCGGGCGATATCCGTGCGGGCATAAAACGACTGATGACAGACGAGCATCCCCCACTTGAACGAGCGCCAGTTCAGCTTCTCGGGAGGCGAAAGACGGCGATGGCGCAGGAATCTTCCTTCGTCATTCACGATATCGGTATCTCCATACAGCACGCCCGGCAGGTTCTCGCCCTCGCCTACGCATCCCTCCACATACTCCAGGGTATCGTCAGAAGGAAACACATCTCCCGCATTCAGAAACACGAGATAGTCGCCCGTGGCACGGTCTATGCCCTTGTTCATGGCGTCATAGAGTCCCTTGTCTGGTTCCGAATAGACCACGATTTCGTGGGCATTCTCTCCAGCCTTTGCCCTGTTCTGGTATGCCCGAACCATTGCCAGGGTCTTGTCCTTCGAAACACCATCTATGATCAGGTGCTCGATGTTGCAGTAAGTCTGCTTATTGACACTATCCAATGTACGCTGCAACACACGCTCTGCATTGTAGGTACAGGTTACGACAGTAAACTTAATCATATCCGGTAGTTTTTAAAGGCCATCGCCTGATTATACACCTCAACATATTTCAGCGCCACCGCATGCTGCGAATAGTTATGCATCACCTTCTGCAGGCACGCCTTCTTCAGATTCTCCTCATCGGCTTCTTCCAGCACCCAGTGGATTCCAGCCGCCAGATCCTTGGCATCGCGGTAGTTTGCCACATATCCGTTCTTCTGATGATCGATCATCTCCGGTATGCCGCCCACCTTGAATCCTACGCTCGGCACGCCGCAAGCCATCGCCTCCATGATGGTATTCGGCAGATTCTCCGACAGGGAAGGGAGCACGAAGACATCGGCAGCATTGTAGATATCTGCGATGCGCTTGTCATCACTCACATAACCGAGCGAAACGATCGGGAACGAAAGCTTGCCTTCGAACTCCTCGCTGTGTCCACCCAGTATTGCCACGCAGGTGTTCTCCCTCATCTCGGGATGCTGCTCAGCCATCAGCCGGCACGCCTCTATCAGATAATCCATGCCCTTATAGGGATTGGTGGCTCTCTGGGCGATGAAGAGGATGATGCGCTTGTCCTTCGGCAGCTGCGTGCGCAGACGGGATTCCAGCTTATCCTGCGGACAATAGACATGGGTATCTATCGGATTGGGAATCGTCTCGATGCGATGACCCGCCAGGAGTCCGCTCAACCGGGCTTCCGCTGCCAGCCATCTGCTGCAGGTAACAAAGGAAAGAGCCCCGCTGTTATACACCTTCTGCTTCTTCTTCCATATCTTAGCCGACAGATCTTTCTTACCCCCGTTTCCCGGCAGATACTTGCAGTTGCCGCAGCCATTGTTGTAATGATGGCAACCCAGGGTAAGATGACAGATGGATGAAGCCGGCCAGATGTCGTGCATGGTCCATACCACCGGTTTTCCGCTGCTGATGATCTTCCGGATGGTCTTCAGCGAAAGCATACCCTGGTTGATCCAGTGCAGATGGATGATGTCAGCCTCCTTGAACTCCGGCAGGGAAGTGATGTCGTATCCCGCATTGGCGATATCGAGTGCAAAGAGATTCTTCCTGGAAAAATGAAGGCGGCAGAAGATGCACCAGCGCTCCCACAGGAAATTCCACTGCATCCTGAGCGAGCGTGGCAACCCCACCACGGTAATATCATCGGTCACCTTATCGCGCACCAGCATCTTAGCCTTAACACCATTGTTGTTAAGGGCATCCATCAGGCGGTTGGCAGCCACGGCAGCTCCACCCGCCTTCTCACTTGTATTTACTATGAGTACTCTCATGATTATCCTTTTTATTCTGCTTGCAAAGATAATGTAAAAATTTGAGTTGGCGAAGAAAAAGAAAGACTTTCTGAGATCAAGAGAATGTTTTTTATGAAATGATGGGAATGGATATAATAAAACATGCCACAA
>ERZ1034730.618-NODE-618-length-12167-cov-13.919419_pt1 | contig 12167 bp, 6 predicted proteins | sample MGYA00520650_ERZ1034730 | MGnify/ENA primary metagenome ERZ1034730 (study PRJEB33766, sample SAMN09781702) | gut metagenome | biome: gut microbiome | host: Homo sapiens | place: Madagascar | study: EMG produced TPA metagenomics assembly of the PRJNA485056 data set... | reverse complement strand
CAACATTAATATCTATATGTTAAAAGGTAAAAAGTTTGATGCGTTTACCCTGTATAAGATAGGCTTTGGAGAAGCCGTGGAGAAAGAATTGCTTACCGACTATAAGGTATTGATATTAGCAGTGGGTGACAAGGACATTACTCCATCCTTACGTGATGCACTTACCAACGAAGACGGAACTATTCCGGTGGATGACGCTGCTAAGTTTGTTGGTTGTATCAATGCTTTATCCAAAAAGGTCTTGGGTGATGAAGGTCTTATCAAGGCTGCCGACCCATCACCTATGCAAAGAGTTGTGGCATTCTGCTCAACCATCAAGGCTTCCAAACTGACCGCCAAGGTTTTTACAGACTGCAAGGATTCCTATATGGAAGACATCAGCGACAAGGAAAAAGCGGAAATGGTAGATGTAGTGGCGCACCATGTAGATGGAACCATGTCTGCTACCATGCGAGACAATGAACTGATGTGGCTGAAAGCTCAACCAGAGAACAATATGGAATGCCGTATGCTGACCAATGCCCGTTGTTTGAGCGAGGGTGTGGATGTTCCTTCACTCGATGCTGTCGTTTTCGTCTCACCTAAGAACTCACAAGTAGATGTAGTGCAGTCGGTCGGTCGTGTCATGCGCCGCAGCAAGGGGAAGAAATATGGCTACATTATCATCCCTGTGGTAGTGCCTGAGAATGTGGAGGGCAACAAAGTACTGGAGAAGCATCCTAACTTCAAGGTGGTTTGGACGGTACTCAATGCTCTTCGTGCCCATGATGACCGTTTCAATGCAGAAGTCAATACCATAGAATTGTCAAAGAAGCAGCCAAAACATATTCTCTTTGGCGGTGTAGCTCCACACGACGATGACAGCATCGACCATGGAGATGGGCATGGAGCTGACGGCAAGAAGCATGAGAACGAGAATAGTGCCGCCGTGAATATGGCAAAAGAATTGTCACTGAAGTTTGAAGACTTGCAGAATGTATTCTATGCCAAGATGGTAACCAAGGTGGGCACAAAGCGATATTGGGAACTTTGGGCAAAGGATATTGCTAAAATTGCTGACGAACATATCGAGCGCATCAAAAACCTCATTGCACAAGGTGGCAAGCACCGTGAGGCTTTCGACATCTTGATGAGAGGTCTCCACAGCAACATCAACCCTAACCTCACCGAGCAAGAGGCGATTGAGATGCTTTCACAGCATATCATCGCTCGCCCTGTGTTTGAGGCGTTATTCGGTGAATTTGAGTTTACCGCCAACAATGCCATCTCACAATCCATGCAAAAGATGCTCGACACCTTGGATGATGAGGTCAAGACTGAAGAGGAACATGAGAGATTGCAAAAGTTCTACGACTATGTGAGAACTACGGTAGGTGACATCCAAGATGCCGAGGGAAGACAGCGACTGATTGTGGAGTTGTATGACAAGTTTTTCAAAGTAGCATCGCCTAAGACTGTAGAGAAGCTGGGAATTGTCTATACACCTGTAGAGGTGGTGGATTACATTCTCCACTCGGTCAACTATATCATCCAGCGTGAGTTTGGACGCTCCATCTCTGATGAGAACGTAAACATCCTCGATCCATTCACGGGTACAGGTACGTTTGTCACTCGCTTATTGCAAAACGGCTTGATTAGCAAGGATGCCTTCACTCGCAAATATAAGCATGAAATCCATGCCAACGAGATTGTATTAATGGCATACTACATTGCTTCCATCAACATTGAGAGCGTGTATCATTCGCTGATGCAAGAAGACCAATACACTTCCTTTGATGGAATCTGTCTCACCGACACATTCCAATTGGGTGAAGACCAAGACGATGGAGAAAAGAGCAGAGAGGGCTATGGTGACGTGTTCCCGATGAACTCCAAGCGTGTGAGCAACCAACGCAAGAAGCCGATAACCATCATCATTGGCAATCCTCCTTATTCCGTTGGTCAGAAGTCTGCCAACGACAATGCTCAAAACCTGCATTACCCTGTGCTTGACAAACGCATAGAGGAGACATACGCAAGGATGACGCAAGCCAACAACAAGAACTCTCTGTACGATAGCTATATCAAGGCTTTTCGTTGGGCTTCCGACCGATTGGACAAGAATGGCGGTGTTATCGGTTTTGTTACCAATGGCAATTGGCTGGATGGTAACTCCCAAGATGGTATGCGTAAATGCTTGGAACAGGAGTTCTCCACCATCTATATATTCAATTTGAGGGGCAATCAAAGAACAAGCGGGGAACTGTCTCGCAAAGAAGGAGGCAAGATTTTCGGCTCTGGTTCTCGTACCCCAATTGCCATCACCATCCTTGTCAAGAAACCGAAGAAGGATGCCAATGAGAAGGCTAAGATTTTCTATCATGACATCGGTGACTATCTGAGCCGTGAGAAGAAATTGGAGATAATCAAAGACATGGGTGACATCAGCAATCCAAGTATGATGTGGCGTAAGATTAAGCCTAATGAACACGGCGATTGGATCAACAAGCGCAACGAAATGTTTAAACTCTTTACGGCATTGGGGGACAAGGAGAAAGCTAGCGGATTGAAGAAGCCTGAGGATCAGGAGACGTTCTTTGTGCCATACTATAGTAGAGGACTGGCAACAGCCCGAGATAGTTGGTGCTATAATTTCAACCAATCAGTTCTTGAACAAAAGATGCAGATGTCCATAGACTTCTACAATGAACAAAGAATAGCATTTGCCAAAGAAAAGGAAAATAGTCAAGTTGATGTAAAGTCATTCGTAACCTATGATGACCACAAGGTATCATGGAATCGAGGCTTGCTCAATTATTGTAACCGCAACAAGGCTATAGAATTCGACAAAGAGTCTGTCCGTGTCGGTATGTATCGTCCATTTACAAAGCAATGGTGTTACTACAACATTGCTATGAATGATATGACATATCAAATAGACAAGCTATTCCCAACAAGCAAGACCGAGAACTTAATTCTTTGCACGACATCAGCAGGAGATAATAATTTCTCCGTCTATGTTACCAAGAACATCCCCGACTTGCATCTAATCGGCACCTCTCAGTGTTTCCCTCTCTATTGGTATGAGGATCAAAAGAGCAAGGACACCCAAGACCTCTTCACCCAAGTCTTGAGTGAAGAAGAGCGTTATGTTCGCCATGATGGTATCACCAACTGGATATTGAAGACAGCTCGCAAGCAATATGGCAAGCATGTACAGAAAGAAGACATATTCTATTATGTATATAGTTTGCTCCATTCTCCAGACTATCGCAAGACGTTTGCCACCGACTTAAAGAAGTCGCTGCCACGCTTGCCTTTGGTGGACAAAGCAGAAGACTTCTGGGCTTTCAGCAAAGCAGGAAGAGAGTTGGCAGACCTACATCTCAACTATGAGACCGTAGAGCCTTACCCTTTCTGCAACATCAAGAGCGATGCGTTCACCAAGGAGGGGGACTTCAAGACTTATCGGGTGCAGAAGATGCGGTTTGGGAAGAAAGACAGCAAGACTGCCGACAAGAGTGTCATCATCTACAACTCTGCCATTACCATCAATGGAATCCCTGAAAAGGCATACGAGTATGTGGTGAACGGAAAGCCGGCAATAGAATGGCTGATGGAACGCTATGCCATCACCACAGACTCGAAGAGTGGCATCACCAACGATCCGAACGATTGGGCAAAAGAACAAGGAGACGAAAAATATATCCTCAACTTGCTCCTGCGCATCATCAACCTATCGCTGAAATCAGTAGAGATTATTGAATCTCTGCCAAAACTCAACTTTGAAGTATAAAGGAGAAATGAACATGGACAAAGGACAAATTCTATTATATCAAACTCCCGATGGAGAATCAAAGATAGAGGTAAAGTTGAAAGACGATACCGTTTGGCTGTCACTCGACCAAATGGCAGAGCTTTTTCAACGCAACAAGTCCACCATTTCCAGACACATCAAGAATGTGTTGGAAGAGGGGGAATTAGACGAGAATATGGTAGTTGCAAAATTTGCAACTACCACTAAACATGGTGCTATAGAGGGCAAGACCCAAGAACATCTTGTATCATATTACAACCTCGACATGATTATCAGCGTAGGCTATCGTGTCCATTCTTATCGTGGTGTACAATTCCGAATTTGGGCAACCAAGGTACTAAAGGAGTATATCGTGAAGGGGTTTGCCATGAATGATGACTTGCTGAAACGTGCTGGCGGCGGCAACTATTTCGATGAGCTTCTATCAAGAATCAGGGACATCCGTTCTAGTGAAAAGGTATTCTATCGCAAGATACTGGAAATCTATGCGCTCAGTATCGACTATGACCCTCGTGTGGAAATGACCCAAAAGTTCTTCAAGACGGTACAAAACAAGATGCACTATTCTGTGCATGGGCATACCGCAGCAGAAATCATCTATGAACGTGCCGATGCCCAAAAAGATTTCATGGGACTCACCACTTGGTCAGGTGCCATGCCTACAAAGCCAGAAGCCGAGATTGCCAAGAATTATCTCACACAAGCTGAGATTACATCACTGAATCGTATCGTGAGCCTTTATCTTGACTTTGCAGAAATGCAGGCAGAAGAGCATCGCCCTATGTACATGAAGGACTGGATCAACATCCTAGACGACTTCCTCCGCATTTCTCGAAAAGACATACTTACCCATGCAGGTAAGATATCTGCAAAGTTGGCAAAAGAAAAGGCTGATACAGAATACGACAAATTCAAAGAACGAACAAAGAATGACCTTTCTCCTGTAGAAATCCACTTCCTTGAGAACTTTGAAAGAGAGCGGAAACGATTGTCCGATGACAGTAATAAAGCAGAGTAAAGCCACTTTTAAAGAGAGTATTTGTCTTTAGCAAGTCAGTATATCGCTTGTTGATTTCATTGCCATAGATGCGGACAACGACTTTCTTCTTTATCGGGTCAATTCATAATCTGGCATAGAAAAATGTCTGCGCCATAGCTCGCTGAACATCTTCTTAATGCCTCGACTTACGGTATCAATCATATTGAAATCAACCATAGCCCTACACAGGCATTCATTGCAGAAATGCGTTTGAGGTTCTTCGTTCTTCAACCCCAAATTGGCAGACAAAGGTTATGAAGATTAGTTTCTCGAAGTATACGTATCAAGTCTTCGAAAGAAGTATAAGAAGTCGGTCGAAGAAGCAATATATGTCGTTGACAATATAGCCAGGGCGGACGCATCAAAATGCGTTCGCCCTGATTCAGTTAACATCTACCGATATTAGCTATCTTCCTCATATCAATTTTCCAAGTATCTTTCCACATCGGCAAGGATTTTCTGAAATTCGGGTGAAAACTGATAGTAGGTATTCTTCTTCATCATCATCTTCACCTTGCCGAGGCTGTTCTCGTAGCAAGCTATTTCGGTGCGTGCCTGTTCGCTGTGAACAGCACGGTCGCGGATGTCGTTCTCCTGCTCATTGCGCAGAATGTCGCACACCGTCTGCACCACCGGACTCACTACCAGATCGAAAAGATGATGACCCTGGATATAAAGATAAGTATTGTTGTCGTTGATTCCCAAGTCGCGCAACATCCGCTCCGTCTCAGGCAAGGCATCCTTGAGTTTGGGGAAACGGCGCTCCAGCTGGAACATCTTCGCCCTCACCTTCTTGCTCAGATACTCTATCGCCCACTTCGGATTCTGAATGCGTACTGAGGGAAGCACCACCACCTTGTTGAACTCGCACATATCGAAGTGCATCGTCATCTTGCGGCGCTGCAGAAAGACAACATGCCATACAAAGAGAGGCCAGATGGTTTGGGAATAAGACTGCAGGAAGCGCTCAAAGTTGAAAATACGATGGTCGTTGAGCGTCACCATCACACAGGTCTCGTGCAGTCCCTTGGCATAACACTGGAAGTTTTCTATCGCATAGGCATAAGTATGAAAGATGTAGGGATTCTCCAACATCTGTCTCGACATCTCCGTAGCGCCTTGCAGAATATAGTCGTAGTCGGCATCCACACAGGCTATCATGTCTCTGCCCACGCCCTTGAGCATATTGGAGATGGCAGCCTTCTTGCCCCTGTCGAGATGCTGATTGCGCGAAGGCAGCATGATATCGAAAGTTAGTTTATCGTCCTCATAACGGCCAAGCACCGAGCGCCAGAAGAACACATCGTCGTAGCTCTCGACGTAGACTACTATTCTGCGCCGGGCTTTCTTCGGAGTCATCTTGTTGATGGCCTCGAAGTATTGCGAATTGATATTATCGGTTAAACGTTTAGCCATAAGCAGAACAATTAAACACTAAACATTAAACACTAAAACATCACTTAATCGTTATGTCGTTCACCTCAGTCACACGGTCGGTCCAGCCGTCCATGACCACAGCAGGACTGTGGGTTGTCATGATAATCTGAATGTTGGGGTTCAACTTCAGCACCAAGGAGATAAGCTGCTTCTGCCATTCAAAGTGCAGACTGATCTCAGGCTCGTCCATGAAGAGCACATAGGACTGATTGTCTTCCACCAGCACAGTGAGCAGAATGGCAAGCATCTGCTTCTCGCCTGCCGACAGCTGATAAGGCTGCAGCACCTCGCCGATCTGGTTGAACTTGATCTCGTTGGCAGTGCGGATGATGGTCTTGCCCGTCTCGCGGAACAGGTCGTCCACGATGTCCTGAAACATCCTCTTGGGCTCGCTGAGCGCCTGAGCCTTCTGGGCAGCATCGGGTTCACCACTCTGCAGCACGGCAATGATACGGTTGCCGATGTTCACCTGATAGTCGAGGTACTTGCGCTGCAACTGGAAGAGCTGCCAGTCGAGCTCGGTGACAAGCGTAAGATCCACCTTGCTGATCATCTCAGAGTTGAGCAGCGGACGGTCGACCGAACGAATCACGTCAAACCGAATCCACTTAGCCTCCTCGGGCTCCACCTTCAGATGAACACCCTTGAGCAGATGGCTTGGAAACTCGCCCCCGGCACTCAGGCCTTTCACCACCTTGTTGAGAATGGTGCTCTTTCCCACTCCGTTCACACCGCTCAGGATGTTCACCCTGCGGTCGAGGTTCCAAAGTATGTGCTTGGTACCACTCCATAGAGAGTCTATCTCTATCTGCTTGATATAATCGGCATATTTCTGCATAGGTTTATACTTTTATCTACTTTAACTCTAAAACTTAGGGCAAATATAATCAATTTAACCGAAATTTTGTACCTTTGCACCGATTTTTTATATTAAATAAGGTAAAATGGGTAACAACAAACCACTTTTAGCCCACTTGTGTCTCTTTGGATCGGGCGCATTCTGGGGACTGATGGCACCTGTAGGCAAGGATGCCATGACACACGGCATCGAGGGCATCGACATGGTATCATTCCGCGTTCTGGGCGGAGCCATCCTCTTCTGGCTCACTTCACTCTTCACCCGCAGGGAGCACATCCCTACAACCGACATCATCAAGTTGGCTGGAGCAGGACTCTTCGGACTGGTATTCAACCAGTGCTGCTACACCATCGGACTGAGCATCACCTCGCCCAGCAATTCGAGCATCATGACTACATCGATGCCTATCTTCGCCATGATTCTGTCGTTCCTCATCCTCCGCGAGCCCATCACCTGGAAGAAGGTGGCTGGCGTACTCTTAGGCTGCAGCGGTGCCGTGCTCATCATCATGACAAGTGCCACGGCGGGAAATGCCAAGGTGGGAAACATCTGGGGCGACTTACTCTGCATGGCCGCACAACTGTCGTTTGCGCTCTATCTGTCGCTCTTCAAGCCCTTGGTGGGAAAGTATTCGCTCTTCACCATCAACAAGTGGATGTTCACCTGGGCATCGGTCATAATCCTGCCTTTCTCCGCCTCTCATGTGGCTTCCATCCCATGGGCTGAGGTGCCAGTATCGGCATGGTGGGAAACGGGCTACGTCATCTTCTTCGGCACTTATCTGGGCTACATCCTGATGATGATAGGTCAGAAGACACTCCGACCCACAGTGGTTTCGGTATACAATTATGTGCAGCCCTTGATCTCTGTTTCTGTCAGCGTGCTCGTAGGCCTGGCTGTCTTCAAAGGAACGCAGGCTCTTGCCGCCCTCCTCGTCTTCTCAGGCGTTTGGCTGGTTATCAAGAGCAAGTCGAAACACGACATCGACAAGCACGACCACAGCCTGGCCTACGAGAAAAGGCATGCGTAAACTGATTTCATGTCGATAAAAAAACAGTAACTGTCCTCATCTGATATAACCTTTCAGATGAGGACAGTCTTTTTTCGCCAAATTAGGTAACAAATTACAGCCAAATTGGGTAACAAAACACAGCCAAATTGGGTAAAAATATGCAGCCAAATTTGGTAATTCCAAGATTTCATCGTATATTTGCAGCAGAAATAAAAGAGATTTGACATGAAGGAATACAAGAAAAGAATTGCAGATAAACTATTGGAATACAGATTAGAAGAAGTTGGAGCTGTATTGATAGAAGGACCAAAATGGTGTGGAAAAACAACCACAGCAGAACAAAAGGCCAAAAGCGTGCTATACATGGCAGACCCAGACAACCAAAACAACTATCTGGAAATGGCGAATTTAAAGATAAAAATGCTCCTAAAAGGAGAAAAGCCACGTCTCATTGACGAATGGCAAATCATTCCGCAAATCTGGGATGCCATACGATTTGAAGTGGACCACCAAGGTGAGGAAGGCTTGTTTATCCTCACTGGTTCTGCCGTGCCTACATCATCTGAAAAAATACATCACACGGGTACAGGACGTTTCGCTTGGATTACCATGCGCCCTATGTCATTATGGGAATCGAGAGAATCTACAGGCGAAGTAAGTATCAGCGAACTGTTTAAAGGAAATGCAAACCAAGAAGGTTTCAACAAATTGAAACTGGAAGATATCGCCTTTCTCGTCTGCAGAGGAGGATGGCCCAGTGCTACAACCAAGAACACAAGAGCTGCCTTGCGACAGGCATACGACTATTACGATGCAGTGGTTAAGACTGATATTTCAAGGGTAGATGAAATCAGCAGAAACAGCGAACGAACCAAGCTCCTTCTGCGTTCATACGCCCGTTCACAAGGTGGACAAGTCAGTATCGGAGCCATACGACAAGACATGATGGAAAATGATGATGAGACGCTGGCAGACAAGACTGTTCAGAGTTACATCGGTGCGCTCAAAAAAATCTTCGTCATAGAGGACATGCCTGCCTGGAATCCGAACCTTCGCAGCAAGACAGCCATCCGTTCGGCTGAAACCCGATATTTCGTTGATCCATCTATTGCTGTGGCAGCATTAGGTCTTGGTCCTGATGACCTCATCAACGACTTGGAGACTTTCGGCTTGCTCTTCGAGACCTTATGCGTTCGTGATCTTCGTGTATATGCAGATGCCATAGATGGCAACGTCTATCATTATCGCGACAAGAACGGCTTGGAATGTGATGCTGTTCTCCATCTCCGCAACGGTTCATACGGTCTCATCGAAATTAAGCTGGGTGGTGCACAAGCCATCGAAAAAGGAGTCTCTACGCTAACTGCTCTTGCTGACAAGATAGACACAACCAAAATGAAATCCCCATCTTTTATGATGGTACTCACAGCTGTCGGCGACTATGCTTACCGCAGAGAAGACGGAGTATATGTGGTGCCTATCGGCTGCCTGAAAGATTAATTTTAGAATACAACCTCAAAACTTTTATATATGCCATCGCTACTGCCTTTGAGAAATCTTTAAACCACAGAAGCAATCATTCCAATTCTTTCCAATTTTGCAAACATTGGAAAGAATTGGAATGTATCTGTTTTCAGATTCCTAACTCTCTAACATATCAAATCCCCCAAGAGTTTTCGTGAGCCTCTTGGGGGAAAACTTGAATTTGTTATCCCTTTATATACCTATTATTAATATCTACTTTCTTAGTATTTTGGATTCTGTGTAAGGATATTGTTACTCTTATCACGCTCACCCTGAGGAATTGGCAAGAGGTAATCACGCTCATCGTCAAAATTGCGACCCTTCTGAACATTATACTTATTGGCATAAGCACGCATTACCTCACCAAAACGATGCTGGCGCATCATCATGACAAGTACCACGGCGGGAAATGCCAAGGTGGGAAACATCTGGGGCGACTTACTCTGCATGGCCGCACAACTGTCGTTTGCGCTCTATCTGTCGCTCTTCAAGCCCTTGGTGGGAAAGTATTCGCTCTTCACCATCAACAAGTGGATGTTCACCTGGGCATCGGTCATGATCCTGCCTTTCTCCGCCTCTCATGTGGCTTCCATCCCATGGGCTGAGGTACCAGTATCGGCATGGTGGGAAACGGGCTACGTCATTTTCTTCGGCACATATCTGGGTTACATTCTGATGATGATAGGTCAGAAGACACTCCGCCCCACTGTAGTTTCGGTATACAATTATGTGCAGCCCTTGGTCTCTGTTTCTGTCAGCGTGCTCGTAGGCCTGGCTGTCTTCAAAGGCACGCAGGCTCTTGCCGCCCTCCTCGTCTTCTCAGGTGTTTGGCTGGTTATCAAGAGCAAGTCGAAACACGACATCGACAAGCACGACCACAGCCTGGCCTACGAGAAAAGGCATGCTTAGATGATAAAAAGCTCTCATGTTTTTACTACTTCAAATGTAAGAAGTCACAAGGTTTATCCAGATAATGACAATGAGAGGCGATTTGCAGTATTGATTGCTGCAAATGCTTGAAGAACGAAGAGCCTCAGACGCATTTCCGCAATGAATAACAGCATCGAATCGTTGTAAGTACTCCGAAAAAAGGCAGAGAGTCCGCAAAACACTCTCAGCCTTCAGTCTCGCTTCTTTTTCTTCTTAGGGTAAGGTATCGCAGGTAAAAGAGTTTCAATAATATCAATTGCCTTGTCACGATGCTCTATATCAAGAATATAGTATTCTTTAGCACCATCGTATGGGAAACCTGTATCTGCGCCTGTCATTAATTCGGCTATCGCTGGCAATTTTCCTTCTTCTGTCAACACAACTTTTAGCTTGTTGATGCCCATTTTGTTTTGAATTATGGTACAAAGATAATGTTTTGTTTCCAAACAACGATATAAAATTCGGTTTTTCATCTCTATCAGCCCCACTTTAAACACTCTCACTACTTATTAGTATCCATGCAAAGAAGCGTGTAAGCATATATACATTGATATTATACGTTTTACATGTAGATTTATCCTTATCAAAACTTGTGTCCACAAAGACACAGCAAGGTATGTTTCGAGTTACTCGAAACCTTTCAAGTTACTCTTGAAAGAACTAACGAATTGTCCTCCTAAGTCGGGCAATTTTACAGATAATAATTTTAATTTGTCTAAATAGTAGCAATATATGCCAATTATTCATTTTTTCTGATTGATTATCAAGATAAAACATTATATTTGTAACATTAAATGTTTTGGAATAATGGCAAAGAACAATACAGATTTATCTGTAGTCCTTCATGATACTAGTGACTATAAGGACTGGCTTGTAGAATTGAAAGAAAGATTCTATAGCCATCGCCTTAAAGCATCGTGTGCCACCAATGGCTACTTGTTGGACTTCTATTGGAAGTTGGGACGAGACATTGAAGCTAAGCAATATACTAATACTTATGGCTCTGGATTTTACAAAAATCTCAGTCAGGATTTGAAGAACGAAATGCCAGGGGTGAAGGGATTCTCACCAACTAATTTGAAGTACATGAGCTACTTTTATAAGCTCTATGCACCATTACAGGCAAATTGTCCGCAGCTTGCGGACAATTTCATAGAGGACTTGTATATTGCAGATATTCAGCGAGTTGTAGCACAAAGTAAAAATCGTCCGCAGTTTGCGGACGATTTCAAATTGCTTTTTCTTATTCCTTGGGACCACCATCGTCGTATCATAGATAAGTGCAAGGGTAATATGGATAAGGCTTTGTTCTTTGTAAGAAAGACTTGGGAGAACAATTGGGGGCGTGACGTTCTGCTCAACTGGCTTGACACAGACCTTTATGAGCGTGACGGCAAGGCTATCACCAACTTCCAGGCTACGCTTCCTGCTGTACAAAGCGACTTGGCGCAACAGATAACCAAAGACCCTTATCAGTTGGACTTCCTTAACTTAAGGGAGAAATATGACGAGCGTGACATCGAAGATGAATTGGTGAACAATGTAACACGTTTTCTTTTGGAACTAGGAA
>ERZ1034730.600-NODE-600-length-12378-cov-29.941167_pt1 | contig 12378 bp, 10 predicted proteins | sample MGYA00520650_ERZ1034730 | MGnify/ENA primary metagenome ERZ1034730 (study PRJEB33766, sample SAMN09781702) | gut metagenome | biome: gut microbiome | host: Homo sapiens | place: Madagascar | study: EMG produced TPA metagenomics assembly of the PRJNA485056 data... | reverse complement strand
AGGATACCAAGGACTTGGCTAACACATTGAAGTCTGGTCGTATGCCAGCTCCTGCTCGTATCGTTCAGGAGGAGGTCGTAGGTCCTACCCTCGGTGCTCAGTCTATCCAGATGGGTATCATCTCATTCGTAGTGGCTTTCGTACTCTTGATGGTTTACATGGTGATGATGTACAACCTCGTTCCTGGTATGATGGCCAACTTGGCATTGCTCGTCAATGTATTCTTCACGCTCGGTATTCTGACGTCGTTCCAAGCAGCGCTTACCTTGCCTGGTCTTGCCGGTATGGTCTTGTCTCTGGGTACTGCGGTGGATGCCAACGTGCTTATCTATGAGCGCATCAAGGAGGAGCTTCGCTCTGGCAAGGGTATGAAGCAGGCTGTAGCCGCTGGTTATGGCAACGCTTTCTCTGCCATCTTCGACTCTAACTTGACATCTTTGATTACAGGTGTTATCCTGCTCGTTACAGGTACTGGTCCTATCCGTGGTTTCGCTACCACTTGGATTATCGGTATCATCGTATCATTCTTCACAGCTGTGTTCTTGACACGTTTGGTTTACGACTACAAGTTGAACCATGACAAGTGGATGCACTGCAAGTTTGATACTCCAGTATCTCACAACTTGATGCAGGGCAAGAAGTATAAGTTCATGTCTATGTACAAGACTACCTTCACCGTTGCCATCGTAGCAGCTGTGGTATTTATCGGTAGCTTCGTAGTACGTGGCTTGAGCAAGAGTATCGACTTCACTGGTGGTCGCAACTATGTTGTTCAGTTTGAGAACTCTGTAGAGCCAGAGCAGATTCGTTCTGTCCTCGGTGATGCATTCGTCAATGCTGACGGCACCAAGGCTAACACCAGCGCTATCGCTATCGGTACCGACGGTAAGACTATCCGTGTATCTACCAACTATATGATAGAGAGCAACAGCCCTACTGTAGATGACGAGGCAGAGACTATCCTCTACAACGCATTGAAGAAGGCTGGCTTGGTATCTCAGAAGAACGTTGAGGCATTCAAGAACCCAGACGTCCGCCAGGGTGGTTCTATCATCAGTAGTACTAAGGTAGGTCCTTCAGTGGCTAAGGACATCACTATGGGTGCCATCTATAGTGTGCTCTTTGCCTTGATCGCCATCTTCCTCTACATCTTGCTCCGTTTCCGCAACGTAGCATTCTCTGTAGGTTCTACTGTTGCATTGGCATTTGATGCCTTGACAGTAATCGGTTTCTACTCATTGTTGTGGGGCATCGTTCCATTCTCATTGGAGATTGACCAGACCTTCATTGGTGCTATCCTGACTGTGGTAGGTTACTCTATCAACGATAAGGTGGTAGTATTCGACCGTATCCGTGAGAACTTGAAGTTGCATCCTAAGGGAGATCGTCAGCAGATCTTCAATGCATCTATCAATGAGACATTGGCTCGTACCATCAATACCTCAACCTCTACATTGCTCGTGTTGCTCTGTATCTTCATCCTTGGTGGTGACAGCATCCGTAGCTTCTCATTCGCAATGATTCTCGGTGTCGTATTCGGTACATTGTCTTCTATCTTCATTGCTTCTCCTATGGCTTACATCGTTCTTGGTCGCAAGATTAAGGAGGAGCCTGCTGAGGAGGTTGCTGTTGCAGAAGTTAAGTAAAAAGTTGTTTTATCTTATTTCCATCTGGTGAAAACTGGATGGAAATGGATAACGACAAAGACTATAAATAACAAAAGGTCGCTTCCTAGTTGATAGGAGCGACCTTTTATGTTTTTTACCAGATTATTCCGGTAAATAGGGTTTGTAGTAGAAGAAGTGGTCCCACCGAGAATCGAACTCGGATCAAAGGTTTAGGAAACCTCCGTTCTATCCATTAAACTATGGGACCTTCCCTTGTCAAAACAGACAGATATTTCTGCGTTTTGTAATTTGACTGCAAAGATACATCAAATCATTGACACGACAAAATAATTGGCTATGTTTTTAACGCTTATCCTATCAAGTTTGCTCACTTTTATGGAGCTGAACTGCGAAAACCTCTTCGATACGAGGCATGATTCGCTCAAAAACGACCTGGAGTTCCTGCCTGATGGCAGCTATAAGTGGACGCCTTACCGCTATTGGGCAAAGTTGAATCACCTGGGACAGGAGATAGTAGCGCAGTCTGACCCAGTGCCCGATTTTGTGGCGATGTGCGAGGTGGAGAACGATAGTGTGATGTTTGACCTCACCAAGCGTTCCTTGCTCAGAAATGCAGGCTATGAGTATGTGATGACTTCTTCGCCCGATGAGCGTGGCATTGATGTAGCCTTACTGTATCAGCCCGCTTCCTTTGCCTTGCTTCATTCCCATTCCATCCGCATCAAGCCTTTGCCTGATACTCGTCCTACGCGAGATATACTCTATGCTTCGGGATTGTTAATCACGGGCGATACTCTGCATGTCTTCGTGGTTCATGCGCCGAGCCGCAGGGGAGGTGAGCAGGTTTCCCGTCCATATCGCTTGCTGGTGGCTAGCCAATTGGCAGAGGCAGTGGATTCTGTCTATGCCATTTCTAGGGATGCAAAGATTATCATCGCCGGCGATTTCAATGATTATGCCGACTCGCCAGCCTTGCAGTATCTCTATGAGCACCACCTTATTAATATAACAGCTGATGCGCAGGGCAGTCATGGAGCCAAGGCTACGTATCGCTGGCATGGAGAATGGCGCAGTTTGGACCAGATATTATGCAGCCCATCCTTGGCTGCGAGAAAGCAGAGCAGTGTGATAGGCGACCTGCCATTCCTCCTGGAGGATGACGAGAAGTATGGTGGCAAGAAGCCTTATCGCACCTATCTTGGTCCTAGATACCTTGGTGGTTATAGCGACCATCTGCCGCTTGTCGTGCAATTGAAGAATGAGGCGCATGTAAAGTTTCCCCATGTCGAGTGGGGAAGAAGATAATAATTATAATCGTAATAAATGAAATAAAAGCTATAGATATTTGCTTATATCCAAGTAAAATTGTATCTTTGCCGTGGAGAAAGTTATGTTCATAAGCTTTGAACTTGAGTTCAGAGCCTTTGAACTTATATTCAAAGCCTTTGAACATAGGTTCAAGGCTTATGAACGAAGTTTTCTTCTAGGATTAGAAACAATTATCAATCGTAATAACATCAATTACTATTAGGAGAGGAAACAATATGGCAAAGTACAAGTTGCAGGAATTGCCTGATTTCAATAATGATGGCAAGCGTAAGGTTTATCCCAAGATGGTGTCCAATCGTACACTATCTCGCAAGGAGTTTATCGAGAAGATGCAAGGTTATCATCGTGGCATTTCGGCAAGTACTACGGAAGCCGTGCTGACGGATGTGGAAGATATGCTGGTTGAGATGCTCTCCATGGGCTATAATGTGAATCTGGAGGGTCTCGGTACCTTCTCTCTGTCCTTGGGTTTCGAGGATGACAAGCCTACGGAGATGCAGGGCGATGACGACAAGATGACCTATCGCAAGGTAGGTGTAAGAGACGTCAACTTCAAGGCTTCTCCCGATTTCATCAAGGCTGTGAAGCAGGAAACCGACCGCGATCTGGAGCGGGATATGGGTGGCGTGAAGCTGATATTGAAAAAGATATATACCCGGGAGGAGCGCATCGCCCGAGCCCTGGATGTCATCGATGAGAATGGCTTCATCGGTCTTACCGACTATGCCTACATCAACAACCTGAGCCGCACCGCCGCCTCTTTGGAGTTGAAGGAGATAGATAGCGACCAGGAAGCCCCCATCCGCTCTGTGGGTCAGCACAGTCACAAGGTTTGGGTGAGGAGAAAAAAAAGATAAAGCGTGATTTCTCATCTTTTTCTTTGGTAGTTAGGAAATTATAAGCATCGCCAAAGACAGCCTTGGTGCCATTCTGTTTAAAATAGCTAATAATTCTATATAGAAAGGCAGCAATCAACATCGCTTCGTTGATTGCTGCCTTTTATCATTTCCCCGATTCAGATTTCGGGGAATTAGGAGAGTTGATTACTCTGGTTTTTTACAATAACCACCTTCATGAAATGGAATCTGGTCGTACAATTCTCCAGGATCATCTTTCGGATTTGCATAATTAGGAGAACCAGCCAAGATGCTGGCAGCCTCTATCTGATAGCTGCGCATCTCTGGTTTCATATAATTTTTCTTTGTCATACTTATCAATTTATTAATGGATTTATATTACTTAACATACTTCTTACCATCCTTGATGTAGATACCACTCGTAGGCTCTTCGCTAAGCTTGCGTCCCTGCAAGTCGTAGATGCCTTGGCGAGAAGATGATACATCCTCCGTGTCGGTCTTGACATAGATGCCATCAATGTCTGTGGTCTCATCACCACCAATCACGTGGATGGCGATACGGCTCAACTGGACAGATGGATTCAGCTCGCTACCTGTTCTGTCACTGGCGTTGAGATACCATCTCTGTGGATTAAGTTCCGTATCACTTCCAGCCTTCCACAGTTCACCTTCATTAATGACGAAGTCACTTGTTGTGTCAAAGCCAGTCTTTGCATTGAGAGTACCCAAGAACTGATAGTAGCGTGTAACGCTGGCACAATCTATTTTCTTGTCAGCAGCAGCGGCAAACGATACATTTGTAAATTGCAAAGTCTTAGCCTCAGCAGTTTCTGGTGCCTGCTTCATGCGAATGAGGCAAGGGGTAAGGACTGGTATGGTGGTTCCATTTGTCACAGGTTTTACCTCCAACACGATGTTATACTTACCATCTTTCTGCTCAAACTCATGGAAGTTGTTGATGGTTGCCATTTCATATTCTTCAGTCAACTGACCGCAGTCAATAGAGAAAGGCACATATACCGCAAGCCACTTGTCATGGCTGAATGAGCGTTTATATTCCAAATTCGTTACAGTAAACTCAGCCTTACTATCGTATGCCGTAGCATCATTCAATGTGAATTTATCAACTGTGAATGCACTTGCGTCATCATTAGGCTGAGCTGCTACGCTGGCATCACTTGTAGCAAAATATTCGTTATGCCCACAGTTTCTGGTACATCCCTTCGTATAGATGCTCTTACTCTCATCGAAAGTGGTTGCATCAGACATGCTATGTCCAAGGGCTGACAATGTCTGTGTATAGGCATTGCTAAAGATAGCCTTGTCATTGAAGGTATATGAAGTCTTATAATAGTTATGTCCTGCTTCAGTACAAGTAGCCGCAACGTTTTCTTGCTCAGCATTATGCTCGACAGTCATAGCTTCTGGAGTTACAATTTTTCCGCATACCTTACAGGTGAATGTGGCAGTTACCGTAGCATTGGTCTTATCATCATTGTCTGCCCAAGTGAATACACCCTGATAGGTCTTGTCATGGTTACCGTTCGCCTCATCTTCTGCCTCGGCATTGTAAGCTGCAGAATGCTGATTGGCAACCGTATTACTAAAGAAACGATCTTTTTCACCATGATGATAAGCTCCATAGACCGTATTCTCACCTGTGGGGTTCAGAACAGGATATGCGTCGCCATTCTCACCCAACTTCTGATACCAAGCCCAACTACCACTAGGTTGGAAACTGTTTAGGGAAAATGCTACCTCACCACTCTTAAGCTGTTCTTGGGTGAAACTTTTTATAATTTCCTCTAAGGTGCTTCCTTCGTCTATTGTCAAATTTCCTTCTCCAACAGTTTTAATGTTATCTCCTTCTTGTATAGTACCCTTGATGGTAAGTTTGGCATTGTTGCTGTAAGCTAGCATATTGCTGGCTTTTATTGAACTAGCATACCCTACGATAATTCCAGCTCTAGATTCTTGGGATGTAATATTGCCACAGCTAAGAGTACTCTTTATTGTAGAATTATCTTGCGCATATCCAACAATACCTCCTATTTCATTAGTACCTGTAACATTACCATAGTTGGCACAATCTTCAATGTTACCAAAAGTAAGGACAGCAACAATACCTCCACATCTTCCGGAACCATTTGCTGCAACCATTCCGTTATTAACGCAAGACGACATCGTATAGACCGAAGAAAATCTCCCTGCTATACCACCTACCTCATATTTTCCGCTAACAGTTGCGTTGTTCTCTAAATTACTGCAGCTTCTAGTTATTGATCCAGCAATACCGCCAAGAACCTTTGTTCCAGATTTGACAGAACAATTTTTTAGGGTTTTGAGGTTTTGTAAAGTTGCAAAGGCTGCACCAACTACTATCCCTGTCATTGTATACTTATCATCATTTCCAGTATTTTCTACCTGTGCATTATCAAAGGTGATGTTTTTAATAGAACCATCTTCTGCACAACCAAAGAAGCCAACACCTTGTCGTTGGACTTTAATATATAGGTTACTGATAGTATGACCATTGCCATCAAAAGTACCAGTATACCTCTTAGAGTAATTGCCTATTGGTTCCCAACTTAGTTCCTTTGCATTGTTAGCTGCTGCATAACAGAAGTCTTTTAGGTCGATGTCGGCTGTCAACTTGGCGCTTACGGGAAGTTTTCCTCCGTTTACATAATCACGAAACCATGCCAATTCCGCAGCTGTGGATATTTCGTAAGGATTGGATTTACTACCGTTACCCACTGACGGTTGACTAGTCTCCTGTGCCCATCCCCGTTGCGGAAAGAGCCATGCCATCACGAGCATCAGCATCGTGAATAGCTTGTTTCTTTGTCTTTTGTTATTCATATCTGTATATTATTTTTATTATTCAATTCTCACTCATTGCCATCAGATATACTGTAAATCCCAGGATGATGACGAAAGTCAATCCGAGAAACAGATAGATATAGTATCTCCCCCTCTTGATGAAATCACAGAAGCTGTAGCGAGCCTTGTAGTTCTCATCAAGATATATCCTGTAGTCTTGAACCATGGCATAGCTCATGACTATGGCGAACAGCAGAAGAAACAATGCCACTATAAAAATAGCCTGTTCCTCTTTCGTGAAAGTCTCTATTATATTTTCCATGGCGCAAAGATAGTGTTTTTCTTCGGAAAAAGGTGTCCACTTCCCCCACTTAGGTGTCTACTTCCTACAAAATAGGTGTCTACTTGGTGGGGGAAGTAGACACCTAAGGCATGATTTTATTGTATTTTTGCTCTCCAGACTGTTGGGGAGCAACCTTCTTTCTCTTTGAATATGCGATAGAGATAGGAACGTGAAGAGAAGCCACATTCGGCTGAAATGATGTCGTTGTTGTAGTCGGGATAGTCGAGCATCATCTTCTTTGCTGCCTCGAAACGTACCTCGGCAAGCCAGATGCGGAAGGTAGAGTTAAGGCATGAAGTGAAGTAGCGTGACAACTCGTTCTTGGAAATGTTCAGCGAGCGTGACAGGGTGAACATGTTTACTGTGGTGTCTTTGTAGCCCAAATCAGCACACCACTTGTCGAGCTTCTCCTTGATGAAGGTCTGACGTTCCTGAGAAAACGGCTGTAATGTTTCTTTACCATCAGCAGTCTCTGCATCCTGCCCATTGGAGCTTTCCAAAGATGCCCCCCCATATTCTGTTTCTTCATCTGCTATGGCTGCGCTTTCTTCTTCCTCCTTATCCAAGAGTTCCTCGGTAGGAACGTAATTGTAGCCCAATGCCACGAAACTCAGGTTGAAGAAAAGAATTGAGAGCAAAGCCAACGGTCCTATTATATATAATAAGGTGGTGGAGAGGATGGCGAAAGGCATGGCAAGGGTAGAGAGGAATAGGGTGAAGACACTGGCTCGGGCATATCGCACGTAGGGCAGCATGTCGCCACCTGTCATCAGCTCTAACATTTTCTTGCGTTTCCGCATCTCAATCATAATCATATAGATGCAATACGCTACGTTTGCACCGAACAATACGAGCATCGCATAGAGCCACTTGCCAATGTTAAGACTTCCGCTATTGCTATAGCCTATGCAGAAAACTGCTATGATAGCGGCATAAATGCAAGCGCAGACGATGTTCATCTTTCGGCGGTTGGCATGGGTCGCCTCAATGTTGTATATGCCCATGGCGATAGTGGTGATGCATGGGGTATAGACTAAGATATTGAAGATAGCTCCCAAGTCATCGCTTTTCGCACGAAAACCCAAGAGCATCTGCAAGAGATATTGTATGGCAAGTCCCGTCATACCTGCAAGTATCAGCCAACGTGACCACTCATAGCGTCGGTTGGTCCACTTCATGTGCAGGTGGGTGATGCCGAGGATAAGGGCATTGATGAGCATGAATATGAAACATGCAAACTGGAGAAAATATAAAGAGTCTATCATTCTTACTATTTTGTTGTTACTTTCTTTTATGTTTCGTTTTTGGTCAGAATCATTACCAACATTGTGATTGCAAAGGTAAGTTTTTTATCTCGTTAAATTATATTTTGCTTTTATATTTTATAGATTATTATACAAACATTATCTCAAAAATTTGAGATGTTCTGAAACGAAGGAAAAACTCTACCCCAGTTCGGGATAAAGAAAAGAAGTTAAAATTTGGCAGTCTCTATCTTAGTATAGATAGTTTGCTTTAGTTAGTAAAAAAGTAGAGGGTGTGTCACGTGATGCGACACACCCTCTTATTGTTTTTATAGCTTGTGAGTTCTAGCTATTCTCCGTAACGGTGAATTTGTTGATTATCCATAGATAACCTTACCATTCTCATCCTCGTAAGGAGCCAAGTCCTTGGCATACTGGTTCATGGCACGGAGGCTCATACCCATAGATGAGAAACCACCATCGTGGAAGAGGTTCTGCATGGTCACCTTGCGAGTGAAGTCAGAGAACATCATCACGCAGTAGTTAGCGCAATCCTCTGCAACAGCGTTTCCGAGTGGAGACATCTTGTCGGCGAAGTCCATCATGTTCTCAATGTCCTTGATACCCTTACCTGCTGTTGTAGCTGTAGGGCTCTGAGAGATGGTGTTGATACGTACGTGCTTCTCGCGGCCGTAGATGTAACCAAAGCTGCGGGCGATGCTCTCGAGCATGCTCTTGGCATCAGCCATATCATTGTAACCGAAGAATGTACGCTGTGAAGCCACGTATGTGAGGGCTACTACAGAACCCCACTCATTGATGGCATCCAACTTCTTGGCTACCTGCAACATCTTGTGGAAAGAGATGGCAGAGATGTCCAATGTCTTGTTCAAGAAGTTGTAGTCCAAGTCATCGTAAGTACGATGCTTGCGAACGTTAGGGCTCATAGCTACAGAGTGGAGAACGAAGTCGATCTTGCCGCCGAGCTTCTCCTGAGCCTCAGTGAATACCTTTTCCAAGTCTTCTACGCTAGTCGCATCAGCTGCGATGATAGGAGCGTTGATCTGTTCAGCGAGCTTATCCAGCGTACCCATACGCAAAGCCATAGCTGTATTACTAAGTGCGATAGTAGCACCCTCTTCAGCAGCCTTTACAGCTACTTTCCAAGCGATTGATTCCTCATTGAGTGCACCGAAGATGATGCCACGCTTGCCTTTTAACAAATTGTGAGTCATTGTTATCTTAATACTTTTGTTTATAATAACGGCTGCTTATATATATAATAAGGTGTAAAACCGCTAGTTTTCACCCATGCCGTTGAAATCGTGCGCAAAATTACAAAAAATGTGCAATATACGCAAGTTTTTTAAGGAAAAAGTGCATTTCTCCCCTTCTTTTTTGAGATAAGGCAAGGGAACCTAATATCTTAGAATAAACTAACTCGTGCCGAAAATGTGATTTGGTTTGTATGTCTTATAAAATGGAATATTTTCCTTGCCATATATATCTTTCTCAGAATTTATTTGTATCTTTGCACCGAATATTAATAGTAACGCTAAGGGAGAGATTCCTGGTAAATTGTAGAAAACTAGATATATGATGAATAAGAAGATTATGATATGTATGCTGTTGTTGCTCTCGGCTGTGGGAGCGATGGCACAGAATGGAGAGGAGCAGGTGGGGAGATTCTCCATCATTCCTCGTGTGGGTGTGGCTATTGCCAACTTGACTGACAACTCGATGATGGTTTCAAGTGAGCAGACGAGTGAGCTGAAGTCGAAGAGCCAGGCTGGATTCTTGGGCGGTGTAGATGTGGAATATCGAGCTGCGGAGAATTTTGCCGTTTCTTTGGGTGCTTATTACGCCCGCCAAGGATACCGCTATGCAGATTATGAAGATATGACGGAGAATGCTGGCGTGAAGAGTTATTCGGGCATGAAAAACCAGCATGCCAATATCGATTATCTCCAGGTGCCTTTGATGCTGAAAGCTTATGTGGCTCCTGGCTTTGCTGTGATGGCAGGCGCACAGATGGGATTTCTGTTGGGAGATGCCAAGTTCTTGAGCGAAAGCACTGCTTTGGAGAAAGACAAGAATGGGTCTACTACTTATAAGGAAACTACAAGCAAAGAAGAGGTGATGCCTCTCAGGAAGGTGGATGTATCCATCCCATTGGGACTCTCTTATGAGTATATGAATGTGATTTTGGATGCTCGATACAATATCGGACTGACGAATGTTTATAAAGGTGATAAGCTCAAAAGCAAGAACAAAGTCTTGACCTTCACCGTGGGTTATCGCTTTACATTATAATGTTTTTTCGACTTGTACGGGTGGCTATCTGCTAGAAATATTGGGATACTCTCAATTATTGGGCAAGCAAGAAATACTGGGAGGGCAGGTTTGTTACCTGCCCTCCCAGTATTTCTTGCTGATAGAACTTTATCCCTTTCTGCCGAAGTCGGCTGGTATCTCTCCCCATTTCTTGGTGTCCCACTTGATGATGGGCACGGTGACGTTGTGGGTGCGGAGCCAGTTCTCGGCACGGGCTATAATCTGGTGCAACTGCTCGGTTTGAGGAGTGTGCACCAGTTTTGTTTTGCACTGTTTCTTCTGAACCCATAGCTGGGCGTTGACGCTGTCGCTATAGATTACCTTGTCGGTGATGCCTTTTTGTTGCATCAGGGCAAGGGCATGCACGATGGCTAGGAACTCGCCGATGTTGTTGGTGCCGTGGATGGGACCATAGTGGAATACTTGTGCTCCCGTCTGCAGGTCGATGCACTGGTATTCCATCGGACCCGGATTGCCCGAGCAGGCTGCATCCACCGCCCAAGCGTTCGCCTTTACCTCATTGGGCAAGGGCAGCACGGTGTCGTTTCTCCATGATGGAGGATTTACTGGCATGTTACTCATATTGTCTTTAAAAATCAATGAGCATGCACCTCAGATTTCTATATTCTCTGAAGCCATGCTCATTATGTCAATAGTCTATATTATTAAATTGTAGGTTATATACCTTATAATATCTTATTACATTCTCTCAGGAACTTCGATGCCGAGCAGTGCCATACCGTTTTTCAAGATCTTGGCGATGTTGGCGGCGAGAACCAAACGGGTGGTTTTCTCTGCCTCGCTCTCAGCATTCAGGATGCTGTAGTCGTGATAGAACTGGTTGAACTCCTTGGTCAACTCGTAGCAGTAGTTGGCGATGCCGGCAGGGTTGTAGTTGTTGCCTGCGTCGGCTACGGCTGCGGCGAAGTCGTTCATCTTCTGGATGAGGTCGATCTCCTTCTCGTTGATAGGAGCATCTGCACCCAACTCAGCAGGAATCTCGATGCCCTCGGCTGCTGCCTTGCGCATGATGCTGCGGATACGAGCGTAGGTGTACTGGATGAAAGGACCTGTGTTACCGTTGAAGTCGATACTCTCCTCTGGGTTGAAGAGCATGTTCTTGCGGGCATCCACCTTGAGGATGAAGTACTTCAACGCTCCGAGACCCACGATGCGTGAAATCTCCTGGCGCTCTTCCTCGCTCATGTCCTTGAACTTGCCAAGCTCATCGCTTGTCTGGCGAGCATCCTTGATCATCTCTGCCATCAGGTCATCTGCATCTACTACGGTTCCCTCGCGGCTCTTCATCTTACCGTTAGGCAACTCTACCATTCCGTAAGAGAAGTGAACCAAGTCCTTACCCCACTTGAAGCCGAGGCGGTCGAGCAGGATAGAGAGCACCTGGAAGTGGTAGTTCTGCTCGTTACCTACTACGTAGATCATCTTGTCGATAGGGAAGTCCTTGAAACGGAGGTCGGCAGTACCGATGTCCTGAGTCATGTAAACAGAAGTGCCGTCAGAACGGAGCAGGAGCTTCTGGTCGAGACCCTCGTTGGTGAGGTCAGCCCATACGCTGTTGTCGTCCTTGCGGAAGAAGAGGCCTTTCTCCAAGCCTTCCTCTACCTTCTTCTTACCCTCGAGGTAAGTGTTTGACTCATAATATATCTTGTCGAAACCTACACCCATCATCTTATAAGTCTCGTCGAAGCCAGCGTAAACCCAGCTGTTCATCTTCTCCCAGAGGGCACGAACCTCAGGGTCGTTGTGCTCCCACTTCACGAGCATCTCGTGAGCTTCCTTGATCAGTGGAGCCTCTGCCT